>Ga0265298_10005957_pt1 | contig 15176 bp, 14 predicted proteins | sample AusTroGonzalo_MG_3_FD_193486 | JGI IMG/M metagenome (GOLD analysis project Ga0265298, IMG submission 193486) | Bovine rumen microbial communities from tropical cattle in Woodstock, Queensland, Australia - Gonzalo_01 | ecosystem: Host-associated > Mammals > Digestive system > Stomach > Rumen ... | reverse complement strand
TTCATTGCATGGTACATTTTTAGGTTTGACCATGCAAAAGTATAGTGAAAAATCGGGCGATTCGCAAGAGTTGGCCTCGGGTAGAGACATTTGCGGAGACACAAAACAAAAGCAGTTGTAATTCAAACGATTACAACTGCTTTGGTAGAGATGTTTTCAGCCCGATTTAAGCCTTCACACGCTCGCAATACTCGCCCGTGCGGGTGTCGACGCGAATCATGTCGTCCGTGTTGATGAACAACGGCACGCGAACCATCGCGCCCGTCTCGACGGTGGCTTCCTTCAAGGCGTTGGTGGCGGTGTTGCCCTTTTCGCCCGGCTCGGTGTAAGTCACTTGCAGGACAGTCTTCACCGGCATTTCGGCGAAGAGGATAGTCTCGGTGGAAGCATCGACGACAACGTCAACCACATCGTTTTCCTTCATGAACTTCACGCCCGTGATGTTTTCACCCGGAATCGGAATCTGTTCGTAGGTTTCGGTATGCATGAAGATGTAGTCCTCACCTTCCTTGTAAAGGTACTGATAAGGACGGTGCTCAACGCGGACATCCTCCAGTTTCACGCCAATGTCGAAGCGCTTTTCCAGAACGTTGCCGCTCAGCACATCCTTCAATTTGATACGCATGATAGTGTTACCTTTTCCGGGCTTAACATGTTGGAAGTCAATGCAGAAATAAATCTTTCCATCCAAACGGACCGCACTTCCAATCTTTACATCTTGACTTAACATAGTATTTCTGATTTAATGATTTAAAATTCAAAGATTTAAAATTCAAAATTCAATTCCACATATACGAAATGAAGGTGCAAAGGTAGTGGATTTCAGGGAAATGGCAAAGGATTTATTGAAAAAAGTGATATTAGCGTTGCTAAAACTGGATTTTATCGTAGTTTGTAGATCTAAATTTCGGATTTTATCGTAGTTTACTGATTAAAAAATTGGATTTTATCGCACTTTGGAAGCCTAAGAACCTTCATTTATCGCACTTTGGAAAGTACAACCAAGAGGATGTGGAACAGGATGGATTCTCCATCCACATCGTTTCAGCGGCCAACTGGCTGATAGCATAACACAAAAAAACCACCCTCCCGTTCCGTTTTCTCTGGAGTTTTCGAGGGTGGCTTTAATGTTTTTTCCGCTGTTATGACATCAATGGGGATTATTTGGCGGAACGGACAGGACGGACAGAGCAACCAGTCCAGCGCTCGCCGTAATCCATGAAATAGTTGTTCGATTCAAAGCCTGAACACCACGCGCCAGACGGCTCTTCAATTAAGAGCGAGCTCGACCAGTAGTAACCATACACATTAGAAAGACTGTATCCTGTACCAAATTGCCCACCAGTAGCAGGCAAGAAGATACTCTTCCCGTTTGAAGCGACGAAAAGTCTGCCGTTCAAGCCGTTCTGGCTCGTCCACGTGTGGGTAGTATTGTCGTAAAGCTCTTGCCACTCGGTTTGGGTCGGCATCCGCCAGCCACTGCCCCAGTTGGCTGTGGCCGCATCGTCGCTTGGCTGTAACGTGGTCAGGTTGTCGATGAAGCCCTTGTAGCCGTAACTGGAATCGCTGCAATACTTGGTTAGACACCAGGGAGAATTCTTTTTGCAATATTTGTAGGTACTCCAATCGTAGGTAGTCTTTGGCTTCGTCTCGCCCCAAGCGAAATAGTCGCCATAACCTTCTGGGGTGTCGGCTCCCACATTGCAAGTGGCCCACAAAGTACCACTCGGCAAACCAAGGTCAACATATTCATGTGTCAGGTCATCAGTTTTCTTACACCCAACGACACAAACCGCTACAGTCATTAGCATTAAGGCTGCTACTGCCTTCATTGATTTTTTCATATTGGTTAGATTTAGGATTGTTCTATTTGTTGATGCTGCAAAAATAGCACATTTATCTAAACTTGGAAACAAAATATTTGAATTTGTTTGCTTTGATATCATCGTTTTTTTCGGCAGGGGTTAAAACCACCTGCCTAATATCCCGTCACCCCTAAGGGGTTCCCATGTGTTGCAAAGTCCCGTAGGGACGGCGGATTATAGGCAGGCGGTGGAATGCAATGGAACCCCTGCCGACAAAACGATTCCGAATCAAGCCCCAGCGGGGCGAAAAGAAAAGCATTGCACCAACAAAAAAAAGCCACCCTCCCACTCCAAATTTCTCCAGAGTTTTCGAGGGTGGTTTGATTTTTTTTTCGCAGTATTGCCTCAATGAAAATTATTTCACGGAATGGACGGGGCGGACTGAGAAGCCATCGCAACGGCATTCATCCATTATGATGCAGCTTTCGTCCGAAAAGCAAAGGTCAATTGCGTAGTGCGGAAAGCCAGCGTTGAGCGACAACGACCAGTAAAGACCCCGAACACCTTCATCACCCATACTGGAGCCAGCAGCGGGTAGGAAGAGACTTTTGCCATTCGCTGCGGTAAACAGTCTGCCGTTCACTCCATTCTGTGTCGTCCAAGTGTTGGTCGTATTGTCAAGCAACTCCTGCCATTCATCCTTAGTGGGCATACGCCAACCTCTAGACCAGTTCATTTCAGCCGCATCGTCCTCAGGAAACAGTGTAGTCTGGTTGTCTATGTAGCCGTTATTGCCATAACTGGATAGACTACAATACTTGGTAAGATAAAGGCTATCCCATATGCCAGAATTGTGAATCCAAACACCCTCACCAATGCTGTATTTGTAGTTGCTCCAATTGTAGGCATCCTTGGGATTAATCTCACCCCAAGCAAAGTAATCCCCATAACCTTCGGGCGTGTCTGTGCCCACATTACAAGTGGCCCACAACGTACCACTTGGCAGGCCGAGGTCAACACAATCATGTCCGTAGTAAGAAATATTACTCGTTTTTTTTACACATCCAATGGTGCAAACCATCGTCATCGTTAGCATTAAGGCTGCTACTACCTTCATTACTTTTTTCATATTGGTTAGATTTAAGGATTAAAGTTTCTTCTTTCTTTCCAGCATCAGACAAAAAAGAGCGTGAACCCAACCGTTTTCCGCTCTTCGAGGTATTGGCGTAACCTAATATACACAGAAAATGATTCAGCCCACGCCATCGCGCGAGCATCTATTCAAATTCATCGTATATTATTCTCCCGTAAACGCCAATTTTCGAAGAGAAACAATTTGTCTAAATGCTTTGATTATAACAATTTATTTGTTTTTTGTTCTGTTTTATAATTCAACTTATGTTTTGTTTACGCCGCAAAAATAGCACATTTATCCAAACTTGGAAACAAAATGATTGATTTTTTCGGCAGGGGTTGAAACCACCTGCCTAATGTCCCATCACCCCTACGGGGTTCCCTTGTGCTGCAAAGTCCCGTAGGGACGGCGGATTATAGGCAGGCGGTGGAATGCAATGGATCCCCCTGCCAATAATAACAATTCCGAATCAAGCCCTGGAGGGGCGAAAGAAACGACCACGCCCACAAAAAAGCCATCCACACGCGCCGCATATTAAAATATTCCCTAATTTTACGCCCAAATTTCTAAATACTTATCATTATGAAAAAATGTAATTTACTATTGTTAGCCATGATTACCTGTTCAATCGTATCGTGCAACACACAAACGCAAAAACCTGAAACTGAGCCGAAAGGCAAGGACAAAATCGGCCCGAAAGAACTCACTTTGACTTCGGACATTATGACGCCCGAAGTGTTGTGGAGCATGGGACGCATCGGGGAGTACAGCCTCTCGCCCGACCACTCGCAAATCGTTTACGCTGTGACCTACTACAGCGTGCCCGAAAACCGCAGCGGCTCCACCTTGTATATTATGAACTCCGACGGCAGCGACAACCGCGTGCTTTCCGACTCGAACCAAAGCGAATACAGCCCGCAATGGCGACCCGACGGCAAGAAAATCGGCTTCCTCTGCGCCAACGACGACGGCGTGATGCAACTCTGGGAAATCAACCCCGACGGCACTAGTCGCCAATGCGTTTCCAACGAAAAAGACGACATCAACGGTTTCCTCTACTCACCTGATTGCCAGCAGGTATTGTTTACCAAGGAAGTAAAACTGAAAGAGACCGTGGCCGACATCTATCCCGACCTCGACAAGTCCTCGGGCCGCATCAACAACGACCTGATGTATCGCCACTGGGACCATTGGGTGGACACCTACGGACACATCTTCGTAGGCAATTTCAGCAGCGGCAAAATCGAGGCTTCATTTGATGCCATGCAAGGCGAGCAATGGGAAGCCCCTGTGCGTCCCTTCGGCGGCATGGAGCAGGTGCAATGGCTGCCTGACGGAAAGAGTTTCGTCTATTGCTGCCGCAAGAAAGTCGGCAAGGACTACGCCCTCTCTACCAACACCGACATTTATCAATACATCATACTGAGCGGCGAGTGCAAGAACCTCACCGAAGGCATGATGGGCTACGACCTCAACCCCGTTATCTCGCCCGACGGCAAATGGATGGCTTGGGAGAGTATGGAACGCGACGGCTATGAGAGCGACAAGCAACGCCTTTTCGTGATGAACCTCGAAACCGGAGAAAAGACCGACTACTCCGCCAAATTCGACCAATGCTGCACGGGTTTCAGTTGGGCCGACGACAGCAAGACCTTGTACTTCATTAGCGACGCTTACGCCACCGACCAACTCTATGCCCTCAACATCGAGAATGGCGAAATCAAGAAGCTGACGGAAGGCAAACACAACTATGTTTCAGTGCATTGCAACGGCGACAACCTGATTGCAGGTCGCCAGTCGATGAGTCGCCCGACGGAACTGTTCAGTGTGAATCCCGCCACGGGCGAAGCCAAGCAAATCACCACTGTCAACGACAAGATTTTTGCGCAACTCACCATGGGCGATGTGAAGGAACGCTGGGTGAAGACCACCGACGGCAAGGACATGCTCGTGTGGGTCATCTATCCGCCTCATTTCGATGCCAACAAGCAATACCCTGCCCTGCTCTATTGCGAGGGCGGACCGCAAAGCACCGTGAGCCAGTTCTGGTCGTACCGCTGGAACTTCCAGATGATGGCCGCCAACGACTATATTATTGTGGCTCCCAACCGTCGCGGCTTGCCGGGCTTCGGTCAAGAGTGGCTTGAGGAAATCAGCGGCGACTACGGTGGGCAGTGCATGAAGGACTACCTCAGCGCCATCGACGAACTGAAAAAAGAGCCTTACATCGACGAGAACCGCCTCGGCGCCGTGGGTGCCAGCTTCGGCGGCTATAGTGTGTATTGGCTGGCTGGCCATCACGACAACCGTTTCAAAGCCCTCATCGCCCACGACGGCATGTTCAACCTCGAAGCGCAATACCTTGAAACAGAGGAGATGTGGTTCGTCAACTGGGATCTCGGCGGCCCCTTCTGGGACTGGAACAACCCGACCGTCCGCAAGACCTATGCCAACTCACCCCACCTCTTTGTGGACAAATGGACCGCGCCCATCCTCGTCATACACGGCGGATTGGACTACCGCATCTGCTTCACCCAAGGAATGCAGGCCTACAACGCTGCCATCCTTCGCGGCCTCGATGCGGAATTCCTCTACTTCCCGGATGAGAACCACTGGGTTTTGAAACCGCAGAATGGAGTGCTGTGGCAGAGGAGGTTCTACAATTGGTTGGATAAATATTTGAAATAAAAACCTGAAACAATCTCGGTTCCCCGAATGTAGAGACGTGGCCTGCCACGTCTCTACTGTTTTCATTTCTCATCCAACAATTGCGGCATAGATTGTTGCGCTGGAAGATGCCTTATCAATTCTTCTGTATTAATTGGCTTTCTTCGCATCTCCTTTTTCCCTTTTCTATACAGAACTATTTCCGTATTAGGATACCATTCCAGTATCTTATCTTTTTCCTCATCAGAAATCTTACCTTCTACATACAAGTATTTGATTTTCTTTGTTTTCATCCATTCTGGAAAGACAACTTCATCGTCAAAATACAGCGTTAAGGAAGGTATAGAATCCAGTTTATTCAATACGGCTGGCACTTCCTTGACCTTCATCTTCAACTCAGAATAGGACATTCGTTTTTTCACACTCTCTACAACAAGCGAATCGTCTTGCTTTTTCACCATCCATCCGATTTTTGGCGTAAGAGCAAAACTCTCACGATTTTGTTCAAGTCCAAAGAATCCTCCCCATAATTCAATCATCGTTTCCACTTTCGATCCGTCTTCTAAAACTTCGATGAAGCGTACATCAGCTTTCGATATCTCATCGGGCAGATTGGAATCACGGGTCAGAGTTCTCAAATTGTTACGTTTGCCGTCCTTGTCATAAGGGAAAAACTTCACAATCCAGCCATCGATGATATTTGGCGCACCATATTCCTTCTGCGTGTGCCACTTGAACATCTTCCGCCAAAACTTAACATCCTTCTTCCCTTTCGAAGCATCGACAAACTTTTTCAAAATGGGTTGCAAATCATCAATCCACCAGCCCAAATCATAGGAACGCAACTGCATTGTCTTGTCATACACTTTTTGCCAGTCTTCGGGCGTTCCCAACAAGGTAACTTCGGGAATGCCGCAAGCAAGATACACAACCACAAACTCAAAATAAGCTTTCGTGCTCTCCATCAAGGTGATTTCGGAAGCGATTTGCTCATACTGCGTCGTGGTCGAAAAGTCGGCGATCATCGTCTCGGCAATCGTCCCTTTAGTGTTTTCACGAATCTCTTCAGCAAACCGTGGAATCAGCACATCCCATTGTGCCGAATTAAGCGGCTTTTCGCTTTCTACCACCAGCGACATTCTGCCCGAGAAATCAACCATTTTGTCACGATACTTTTCTGGATTTGCATTGATATGGTGCGAAAAACCTTGGGCAATCAGCATCCAAACCATATCAGGCGAAAGCACGAACGGGCGATGATTGGCGTAGGCTTCGTACATCCCGTAGAAAAAAGAATGGGAACCATAACTAACGAGTTTTTCGGCATCTACATTAATAGACAAAACATTGTAATCGTATGCAGTTTTCATTCTGTCCATTACGGAAAGATAAAGTTGCGCGTCCTCGAGAACCAAATCCTCGGCAATCTCGTTCATCGAACTAACAGGCAACAATTTCTCTGGTTTCGAGAGTTTCTCAATTTTAATGGTCACTTGTGCCGACACAGCAATGGAAGTGGCCACCAACGACAGCGTCAACAGAAAGCGTAGATGTCTTTTCATGGCATTTAGTTTTGTTTCACGCTGCAAAAATAATGATTAAAACCAAAAAATCAACATTTAAATCAAAATTTTTCCGTTTTAATCACTTTTTATCCCATCCGTTGCCTCACCACCTCAAAACAAACCACCCCCGTGGCTACAGAAACATTCAGGGAATCAATGTCACCGGGCATAGGAATCATCAGCAGGCCATCCAAGCGAGGGATGAAGGAAGGTGTGATGCCATCCTCCTCGGAACCAAGTACCACGCAAAGCGGACCAGTGAGGTCGGCTTTCCAAAGGCTTTCCTTGGCTTTCTCGGTGAAGCCCACCAAGCGCAAGCCGCTGGCATTCAGGAAGTCGATGGCATCCTTCATGTTTTCGACGCGGCACACATTAATTAGTGAGAGTGCTCCCGCCGAGGTTTTCATCGCGTCGCCGTTGATGAGGGCCGAGCCACGGTTAGGGATGACAATGGCATCCACGCCGGCGGCGTAAGCGGTTCGGGCAATGGCACCGAAGTTGCGCACATCGGTCACGCGGTCGAGCATGAGGATGAAGGGGTCGCGGCCATCCTCGAAGACAGAGGAAACCACGTTCTCCAAAGGCTGGTATTCAATCGGGCAGATGAAGGCCACCACGCCCTGATGATTCTTGCGCGTCAGGCGGTTCATCTTCTCGATGGGCACAAACTGCACCGGCACGCCCTTGGCGCGGCAGGTGTTGGCAATCTCCGAAATTTCGGGCGAGCGCGTACCGCCTTGAATATAAACCTTTTCGATTTCCTTCTGCGAGCGAATCAGTTCCAAAACGGGATGAATCCCGAAAATCATATTGTTTTTGTAGTTGTCTTCCATGGATTCAAATTTTCTGCAAAAATAGGCATTTTTCCCATATTTTTCCTATTTTTGCAACATCAAAACCAAACGGCCATGAACACAAATAAACTATTAAAGGTCTTCATTGCGATTGTGCTCGGCTTTTCGACGCTTTCGCTAAACGCACAAACCACTCCTCCCGAACCGGTTTCGGGCAAGTCGTTAGTCAAGGATTACATCACCCAAAACCTTGTCTACCCCGAGAATGATCTTAAAGCAGGCAAAAGCGGCACCGTCGTCGTCGGGCTTCATGTCGACAAGGACGGAAACAGCAGCCACTACACCGTGAAACAGAGTTTCAGCGAGGAAGCCTCTCCCATCGCCATCGCCTTGGTCAAGACCATCCTTTGGAAACCTGCCTTAATCAGCGGAATACCAGCAGACTACGACACAGAGTACGAAGTCGACTTCAACGTCAAGCGTTACAACCGCTACTGGAAACGCAATGAGCGCATCGTTCCTCCCCTCACCTTGGAGGCCGACACTTCCAATCGCATTTTCGAGTACAAAACTTTGGAGGAAGTCGCCAAGCCTTATTTTGCCGACGGCAAGAGCATTGCGCAATACATTTACACAAACCTCAAGTTCCCTGCCGAAGCCAAGGAACGTGAAATCCAAGGTACAGTGAGGTTGAGCTTTGTGGTGGAGAAAGACGGTAGCATCTCCAACATCATCGTGGTCAATTCGGTGGGTGGCGGCTGCGACAACGAGGCCATCCGACTGATGCAGGGCACCGTGTGGATTCCTGCCGAACGTCACGGCAAATACGTGCGCAGCACCAACATGCAAGACATCACTTTCAGCATCGGAAGTCACAATTTCCAAGACGGAAACAATTATTAACCAATAATTTAACAAATCAAATTAACAAATGAAAAAAGTTTTATTTACCGCGTTGGCGCTTTCGTTCGCCATCATCACCTTTGCTCAAGACGAGCAACCTGAAGGCTGGAGCCATAAAGGCAACATCGGCCTCAATTTCGGACAAAGTTCCTACACCAACTGGGCCGCTGGCGGACAGAATACCATCAACGGACAAGGCATTTTCAACTATGAACTCCGCTATCTGAAGGGCAATTTTAAGTGGGACAATGTCCTGAACACTTCCTTGGGTTACAGCTATTTCGACTTCAAGCACAAACCCGTCAAAACGGACGACAAGATTGAATTCACCTCGTTGGCCGGCATCAAGGCGACCGAACACCTTAATTATAGTGCAGAGTTGGCCTTCCGCTCGCAATTTGCCAAGGGCTACAAGTATGACGAAGACTCCACCACCTACATTTCCAAGTTCCTCGCTCCGGCCTATGTCACATTAGGTCTTGGTATCGAATGGGTGCCCAATCCACATTTCTCACTCTATTTCTCGCCCATCACAGGCCGCGTGACCATCGTGAACGACGACTATTTGGCCTCCATCGGTGCTTTCGGCGTCAATTCTCTCGATGCCAACGACACCACGACCCACGCCAGAAACTCCAAAGTCCGCTTTGAGTTTGGTGCCCGCGCCGTAGCCAAGTTCCAATATACCCTCGCCAAGAACATCGATTTCAACTCGAAACTTGAGCTTTTCTCCAACTACCTCAACCACCCCGAGCGCGTCGATGTGGACTGGCAGAACATGCTCGTGCTGAAGGTCAACGATTGGCTCAACTGCAATATCGCCACCCATCTCATCTATGACTATGACATCAAGTTCCACGAACTGGACGTCAATGGACATCATATCATGAATGAGAACGGCACTCCAAAAATGACCAAAGGTTCAAAAATCCAATTCAAGGAAGTGTTGGCGATTGGTTTCATGATCAACTTGAAATGACCATGCTGAAAGTCGGTATTTTGTCGGACACGCATTGCACCCTCATCCCGCAGTTGTTCAACTTCTTCAAGGACGTTGACGAATTGTGGCACGCTGGCGACATCGGCAACATCGAAACCGCCGATGCCTTGTCCAACTTCAAGCCACTGCGGGCTGTGCATGGCAACATCGACGACCATGTAGTGCGGCTGCAATATCCCGAAGACCTGTTTTTCCATGTGGAGGACGTCAACGTTTACATGACCCACATCGGCGGCTATCCGGGACATTACATGCCCGAAGTAAAGCAAATTTTGGAAGACAAGAGACCCGACTTATACATCTGCGGACATTCGCATATATTAAAGGTGATGAACGACAAGAAACTGAACCTGCTGCACATCAACCCGGGAGCGGCGGGCAACTCTGGTTTTCAGAAGCAAATCACCTTCATCAGGATGTGCATCGAGGGAAAGACCTTCAAGGATATGGAGGTTTTCGAACTCGACCGAAACAGACTCATCTGAAACAGCAAAGCCGACCCCACAACGGAGTCGGCTTTGTTTTTCATTCTTTCGGAAACTCAACGGATGCGGTCGGTGGAACGCACCTTCTTGATGTCTTTCTTCAAACCCGATGCCGCGGCAATCGTCAGCAGCAAGGCCGCCAAAGGGAAGAAAATCCCAATCTTGAATGACGGCTCGGCTCCGATGGGATTGCCAATCACACGGACATAATAGGCGAACACCACGGCAATCCACACCACGATGACGACGACATTGATGCGGGCAACCTTGTGCAACTTCACAAACTGGGCCAATTTCACCGCACGGAACAACGCCATTGCCAGATAACCGCCCAACAATATGGCCGTAATGGTCAGGACAAGCACCGGCATAGCAAACATCCTGTTATAAGGCACTTCGCCGCCGGGCAAGATGGATTCAACGCCAAAGACATTGAAACGCAAGATGTTGATTTCGCCAAAATATTCCGCCAAAGGGAAGAAAAACAGCAATGCGAACAGCAAAGCCGAAAGGAAAAAGAAAATGGATTGCAATCTTTGTGACATAATAACTCGTTTTAATTCGAGCGCAAAAATACGATTTTACCGAAAACCCCGACCCGAAAAATCAGGAATCGACACCAAAAAGCACGAAAAAGCCTGAAATGGCGTTTTTTTTCACAAAAAAATTGTCATTTCCCAAAAAAGTCCTACCTTTGCCACGCATTTGAAAGTCAAAAACACATTTGACTTCAAAAAAGTTCCAACAAAATTCATTGTTACACGATTTGTATTCCATTCGGAATTATTCAATCCATTGTTATGTACAACATTTTTGAACTCCAAGAGAAATCTTTAGACGACCTGAAAATCATCGCCACCGAATTGGGCATTGATGATGAAAACAGGGACAGGATGCAACTCATTTATGACATCATTGACCATCAAGTGGACCATCCTGACATCAAGAAACCCCAAAAACAAAAAAACAAGAAACAAAAAAGCCCAAAGAACGACAAACCCGAACCGAAGCCTGAACAAAAACCAGAGCAAAAACCTGAACAGAAGTCCGAACCTGTCGCCGCGGCACCCAAAAATAAGCAAAAAAAGACGGAAGAGCCTGTAATTGAAACCGTTGCTCCCAAGGCAGAAGCTCTAGAACCTGCCCATAACGACGAGCAGCAACCCAAAAGAGGCAAGCGTCCGCGCATCAACAAGAACGCCGAAGCGAACGTCAACGAATGGAAAAAGAACAACACCGTTCCCGCCGAGGAGGATCCCGTAGCCCAGCAGGAAACGAAAGAAGAGCCTGCTCCGATAGTGCCTGAACCCGTTGCAACCCAAGAGCCTGAAGAGCCTAAGCCTTTGCCGACGGAAAAGAAAGAGAATTTCAAGCAGAAGCGCAAACGCATCCACGAAAACAATGCCGAGCCTGCTCCTGTTGTCGAAGTCACTCCTGTAGAGGAAGAGCAGCCTATGGAGGCCAGCCCCGTCATGGAGGAAGAGACACCCGTCGTTCAAAAACCTGAAAAACAGGACAAGCAAGAGCATTTCGAGCAGCGTTCGCGCCGCGATGAGTCGCTGAACCTGTTCGACAGCACAGTGCGTGCCGAAGGCGTGCTCGAAATCATGCCAGAGGGTTTTGGTTTCCTGCGCTCGTCGGACTACAATTACCTGCCTTCGCCCGACGACATTTACGTTTCGCAATCGCAAATCAAGCTTTTCGGACTGAAGACCGGCGACACCATCATGGGTGCCATCCGTCCGCCCAAGGCCAGCGAAAAGTTCTTCCCGCTCACCAAAGTCGACCTCATCAACGGACGCCGTCCCGACGAAGTGCGCGACCGCATCCCCTTCGACTTCCTCACGCCGCTCTTCCCTAACGAGAAGTTCAACATCACGGGGCACAAAGGCTGCACCATCTCGACCCGCATCATGGACCTCTTTGCCCCCATCGGCAAAGGCCAGCGTGGCTTGATTGTGGCCCAGCCCAAGACGGGTAAGACGGTGTTATTGAAAGAGGTGGCCAATGCCATCGCCGCCAACCATCCCGATGTCTACCTCATTATCCTGCTCATCGACGAGCGTCCTGAAGAAGTCACCGACATGCAGCGCAGCGTCAATGCGGAAGTCATCGCCTCCACTTTCGATGAGCCTGCCTCGAAACACGTGCAAATCGCCAACATCGTTTTGGAGAAGGCCAAGCGCCTCACCGAATGCGGTCACGACGTGGTCATCCTTTTGGACTCCATCACCCGCTTGGCCCGTGCCTACAACACCGTTTCGCCCGCCTCGGGCAAAGTGCTCACGGGTGGTGTTGAAGCCAACGCCCTCCAGAAACCGAAACGTTTCTTCGGCGCGGCCCGTAAGATTGAAAACGGCGGCTCGCTGACCATTTTGGCCACCGCCCTCATCGAGACCGGCTCACGCATGGATGAAGTCATTTTCGAGGAGTTCAAGGGCACCGGCAACATGGAGCTACAGCTCGACCGCCGTCTGTCGAACAAGCGCATCTTCCCGTCCATCGACATCGTAGCCTCTGGCACACGCCGCGACGATTTGCTCGTCGACGAAAGGACTTTGGCTCGCGTGTGGGCCTTGCGCAACCACTTCTCCGACATGACCCCCGTCGAAGCCATGGAATTCCTCAAGGACCGCGTGGCCAAGACCATCAACAACGAAGAATTTTTGATGTCGTTAGACAAATAAACATTGATAATCAAAGTGATGCGTATGAAAATGCGCATCACTTTTTCTTTTCTCTTCCCATGAAAAAGACCTTTCTTGCCCTCATCGTTTTTCTTTTTGCCTCGCAACTTCGGGCGCAGGACACCTTGCTTCTGAGCCGCATCATGGAAGCGGGCAGCAAATTGACGAGCCTCAGCGCGCAACTGCACAACCACAACAAAAAAGGCGAAAAGATAACCGAGAAAGACGGCGAAATCTCATACGCCACCCCTGACAAACTTGCCGCAATATTCGAAAATGATACCTACTTGATTATCAACGAAAACCGCATCAAAGTGGATATCGGCATATTTCATGGAACTTTTAAGATGCGAAACGGCATTCTCCGCTCGTTGAGCCGTGCCTTTCTTTATGCGATTCAAGGCCGTTGCCAAGATTTGGCCGACGAAAACAACTACAGCCTGCAAACGGAAACCGACGGGCAATTCCACACCGTCACCTTCACCACCAAAAAGAAACTCCTGATAGGCATAGGCATCAAACAGGCCATTTTCAGATATGGCCTCAACGACCTGCTCATCAAGGAAATCATACTCATCGATTACAGAGGCTATATCGACACCTATACCCTTGTAAACGAGAAGTATAACGAAGAAATCAAGGAAAATGATTTTGAGATTTAGGCGTACAACGCCTTCAAGTCATCGGTCGTCAGGCCGTTGAAATCACCAGAACTCATGAAAGCGCCAACGACATTGCGTCGCTGGCCTTTTTGCAATAGAGCCACTAACTCGGCCTTGTTGTGAACGACTTGCAAATCCTTGCGTCCAAAGCCTTCCACGATGCGCTCATCGGGCATCAGTTCCAGTTTCTTGATGGCCACGGCGTGCGGGTCGTAGAAAACGATGGCACAATCGGCCAACTTCAAGGCATCGCGGTAATGGTCAATGAAGACTTCGCTAAGGCTACTGTAGGTATGCAACTCGAAGACTGCAATAAGATGTTTCTCAGGAAATTGCTCACGCAAGGCTTTCACGCTAGCATTGACTTTTGAGGGTGCATGGGCAAAGTCGCGGAAGATGAAGTTGTCGCCGTTGTCGAACAGCAACTCCAAACGTCGTGCTGCGCCTTTGAAAGTAGAAATGGCCTCGTAAAACTGTTCATCCGTAACGCCCAACTGCCTGCAAACCAACCGCGCCGCATTGATGTTCTTCATGTTATGGCTGCCGAAAACGCCCACTTCTCTCCTACTGCTGTCGGGCAAAAGCAAAATGGTTTTCAGTCCGTCACTTTCAAAGGGATGCACACCATAGCCAAAGGTCTGGCACTGTGCGCCTTGGGCAATCTTTTCGGCCTCAATGTCGGTCTGGTCGTAAATCAGGCAACCGCCCGACTCGATGGTGCGGACAAAGATGCGGAACTGTTCCAAGTAGTTGTCGAAAGTCGGGAAAACGTTCACATGATCCCAACCAATACCGCTAATCACCGCAATATGAGGATGATAATGATGGAATTTCGGCACGCGGTCGATGGGCGAAGTGAGGTATTCGTCGCCTTCCATCACCATATATTTAGCCGTCTCGCTGAGGCGTACCATCACGTCAAAACCCTCCAACTGCGCCCCAACCATGAAATCCGTCTCTATACCGACTTGTTTCAGCACATGGAGAATCATGGAGGTGATGGTCGTCTTGCCGTGGCTGCCGCCGATGACGATGCGCGTCTTGTCCTTGCTTTGCTCGTAAAGGTATTCGGGATAGGAATACACCTTCAGGCCAAGTTCCTGAGCACGAACCAGTTCAGGATTGTCGATGCGGGCGTGCATTCCAAGGATGACAGCATCATAACTTTTGTCCAACTTATCAGGATACCAGCCCCATTGTGGCGGCAAGATACCCTCCTTGGCGAGACGCGACTTTGACGGCTCAAAAATCTCATCATCCGAACCCGTGACTTCATAACCCTTGCGGTGCAAGGCGATGGCGAGGTTGTGCATGGCACTGCCGCCTATGGCGATAAAATGAACTTTCTTCATAGAGTGAGGGATTAAAACAAAGAAGGGTAAGCTACTCATATCGCACCGCTACAACCTCCTACCCTTGCTACATTCCTGTCCTGGGGGATTTCAGAGGGAGCTGGTCGTATAAGACTTACCC
>Ga0265298_10005954_pt1 | contig 15181 bp, 12 predicted proteins | sample AusTroGonzalo_MG_3_FD_193486 | JGI IMG/M metagenome (GOLD analysis project Ga0265298, IMG submission 193486) | Bovine rumen microbial communities from tropical cattle in Woodstock, Queensland, Australia - Gonzalo_01 | ecosystem: Host-associated > Mammals > Digestive system > Stomach > Rumen ... | reverse complement strand
GGATACTCATATATCAAAAAACACAATAGTATGGGCTGATGACCTCGATAACAAAAGAGTCGTAAAAATCGTGACAATCCGTGATGACGAAACCATCACGGACAATGGCGGCAACAGCGGCACGGACAACACAAACAACTCAGAAAACCCTCAGCCGCAGCAGACAAGTACACAAACGGCATCGGGTGAGGCGGTGTTTATTATTGCCGCTGTCTGCACCGCACTCTTTGCCAAAGCCCTGTATCAGAGAAGAAACGACGAATGAAAAATAAACGAACGAAAACCGGAGCATAAGGAAATACGGGATGTTCAGGAAATAAATGAAATAGAAATATAAAGGAAATACAGGGAATACGCAAGTGAGAAAAGATTATTGCAATAAATATTATCCTAATTGAACGCCAATAATATTGGCAGAAAATATGGACGCATACACACTTGCAACAAGAAATACAGTAGAGATCGTCACCGAAGATGAATTGAGAGCCGTACTTGCTCAGCCCGAAAAATCCGTATATACGGGATATGAGCCGTCCGGCGAGATTCATCTCGGACACCTCGTCACAATAAACAAACTCATGGACCTCCGCGACGCCGGCTTCAAGGTCAAAGTCCTCCTTGCCGACCTTCACGCCTTCCTCAACAAGAAAGGAACGATGGAGAGAGTCGCCGAACTCGCCGACTACAACCGCCGCTGCTTTGAAGCCGTCGGTCTCAAAGGAAAGAACGTCGAGTTCGTCCTCGGAACCGACGTTCAGTTAAACAAAGACTATCAGATAAACACGCTCAGACTCGCCCAGCAGATAACCCTCAACCGTGCCACAAGAAGCATGGACGAGGTCGGCAGAAACATGGACGCACCCCACGTCTCGCAGATGGTCTACCCCATCATGCAGATGGTCGACATTCACACGCTCGGCGTCGACCTTGCCCTGGGCGGCATCGACCAGAGAAAGATACACATGCTCGCCCGCGAATACCTCCCGACAATCGGAGCAAAAGCGCCGCTGTGTATGCACACGCCGATTATCAACGGTCTTAACGGCAAGAAGATGTCATCCTCCGAGGGCAACTACATCTCGGTCGCCGACACCGAAGAAGACATCAGAAAGAAGATGAAGAAAGCCTTCTGCCCGCCGGAGATTGAAGAGAACCCGATTCTGCAGGTCTTAAAATACCACGTCTTCCCGCGCCTCGACACCGTTACACTTAAGCGCCCCGAGAAGTTCGGCGGCGACATGGAGTTCACATCCTACGAGGAATGCGAGAAACTCTACGGCGAAGGAAAGATTCACCCCGCCGACCTCAAAGCGGCATGCACGGAAGGAATCGTCGAAGTCCTCGCACCCGCAAGAGATTATTTGGGTCTGTAAGACAAAAGGAGTATGATACTATGATGAAACAGAACAGCAAAAAGAGCGGCACGAAAACGGCATTGACAATATTAATGCTCGTTATTGCCGCCGCCGTCATACTCACGGCGGGATGCACGGGAACAACAAGCCAGCCGATAACCCAGACTCCGACGCCTGCGGCAACACCCGAGGTTCAGCCGACCGCAACCGAAGCGGCGCAGGTCACCGCCGGGGCAACACAGACACCCGCAACAAACGGTCCGATATATGCCGCCGGAATGATAGTCACGAACGGCAAAGGCACACTGAAGGTCATCGGCGAATACAACCCCAAGACCGAACGCTACTGCACGAGAACACTCATGCAGGACAGGGACGGAAACGCCTACCTTCTGAAAGACGGCTCGTTTAAGGAACTCGGAAGCGATTACGACGCCTACAAATCCTTCGAACAGCTCTATAACACGGTCTATGACGACTTAAGCGCACACACCGACGCCGCGGAAGAAGTCTATAACGTCAACGAAAAGACCGGTCAGAGAATCCCCGTCTATGCCACAAACGACAGAATCAACCTTGTCGGTTACCTGATTCCGTCGGATGCGCTCACCATGGACTACCTGAACGCAAAGACCGAGTGAAGACCGCGTAAATCCCTATAGAACCCAATTATCTTCATTTTTTACCCGCAATTACCGTGGAATTATCGTGAAATATATAGTGCAATTCATCATGCAATTTATCGTGAGTTCACCGTGCAATTATCGTAATCCCCTTTTCGTCCCATCATCTTTATTTAGCATAATCATCAACTTTTTGTCGGGATCCGACAGATAATATTTGGGCAATTTACCTCTCTGAATATTCACCGACAGTATGGTCTGAGACTTCATGAATACGGACGCGGAATTAATAACGGCGGTCTTCATCATATTAGCCTGCGCTCTGGCAATACAGTTGCTCGGAAGACGCATAAAAATGCCGCTCATAATCGGCTATTTCCTCACGGGAATCGTAGTCGGTCCTTACGGTCTCGGATTGATCGGCGAATCCGGTGTCTCTCTTCTTGCCGAACTCGGCGTAATTCTCCTGATGTTTACAATCGGACTTGAGATTTCGCTTAAAAACCTGCTCAGCATGAAAAAAGTGGTCCTCATAGGCGGCGGATTGCAGCTCTGTCTTACGACCGCTGCCGTCTGGGCAATCATGGTCATGCTCGGTTTTCCCTCGAACACCGCACTCTTTACGGGATTTCTGATCGCTCCATCGTCGACGGCAATAATCATGAGCCTTTACCAGCAGAGCGGCGATATAGAAAACGCTCACGGAAAGATTGCCCTCGGCATGCTCATATTCCAGGATATCTGCGTAATCCCTATGATGCTCCTTGTCCCGATTATCGCGGGCGACTCCTCCAAAAACTTAGCCTTCGAACTTCTCAATCTCGGATTCGGAATGCTGATTCTCGCCTTTGTCCTCGTCGCCGCAATCATCTTCGTGCCCCGTCTCCTGACAAAGGTTGCGTCATTCAGGAACCATGAACTCTTTGTAATAACAATCGTGGTCATCTGCTTCGGAATCGCATGGCTCATGTCGCTTAACGGCGTCTCGCTCGCACTCGGCGCCTTCCTTGCCGGCGTTGCCATCTCGGAATCCGAATACAGCTATGAGATAATCGGGCAGGTAATGCCGATTCGCGACATTCTGACAAGTTTCTTCTTTGTTTCTGTCGGAATGATGCTTAATCTCGGATATCTTTCGTCACATGTCCTCATAATCGGCGTTATCGCCGTTGTGCTCCTCTTCGGAAAGACAATAATCAATTTCATCAGTCTCAAGGCAATCGGCGTCATGTCTGCGGTGGCATTCCTGTCGGCGGTAGGAATCTCTCAGATCGGTGAGTTCTCGTTCATCCTCGGTCTTTCGGGTCTTCAGTCAGGAATTGTGGACAACGACCTTTATCAGATATTCCTCACGGTCTCGATTATAACGATGGCAATAACCCCGTATCTCGTAAATTACGCGCCCGCAATCGTCAAAAAACAGATGACGGGAAAGGCGTCGGCGGTTGCGGATGAACCTATTGATTTCGGCTTCGAAACCGCGGATACGGCGACGGATAAGGAACCTGCGGAAACAACGGCAACTGCGGGAACTGTGGAAACGGCGGAAGTAACGGGAGTTTCCGCATCCGCCGCAATCCCTGCCGCATCCGCGGAATCCGCGGGCATCTCTTCGGAGATAGCGGGAGAAACACCGGTAAAGCGCTCGCGCTCAACGAAACCGCACATATACAAAAAACATGTTATCGTCGTCGGTTACGGAATATGCGGTCAGTTCGTCGTCAAAGCACTCAAAAAAACGGGGATTAAATACGTAATCCTCGAACTCAATCCCGCAACCGTTGAGGCGGAAAGAAAGAAGGGCGAGGAGATTATCTACGGCGACGCAAGCCGCGACACCATCTTAAATCACGTAAAGGCAGAGAAAGCGGGCGCAATCGTCGTCACGATTCCGAACGGCGAGGTGACAAAGGCAATCATCACGACCGCCAGAAGACTCAATCCGTCGATATACATCATCGCCCGCGTCAGATTTATCTCGGATATTACCGAATTATACCGTCTCGGTGCCGATGAGGTCATAGTCGACGAGAGAGAGTCGGCTATCGAGATCTTCAAGCGCACCATCCTGAAAAGCAATGTATTCACGCCGGAATTGGAGAAAGAACTCGACATCAGCGTAAAACAGATGAGATTGAATCTCTACGACAGATATCTTGAAAAACCGATTATTGATAGCGAAAAGAATGCTATCTCCGGAAATAACTCCCTCTTCCGCCCCATGATGCATATGATTCATACGGCGGACAAAAACATGCCGAAATCCAAGAACAGCATAAAGAAGATTGTCGTCTGCAAAGACTCGTATATCTGCGGCAAAAGACTCTCCGAGGTCTCGATACGCGGCAAATACGGTGTTTCGGTCGTCGCCGTAAAGAGAGCGGAGAACACCGATGCCGAACTCACCCCCGACGGCGATACCGTCCTCTACGAAGGCGATACCGCGATTGTCGTCGGCGAAATCGGCAAGATTGAAGAGATAAGAGGTCTCTTTAACGAAGTCGGGAAATGAAACGGGAAATTAAACACAAATATCCTGTAATTCCATAGTATAACCCGTTTTCCTTTTTTAACGCAATTCTGCCGAAAATTCGGAATTGCGGAAAGTTGCGGATATTTTACGGATATATTATCCGAAATACGTATTATCATAGACTCTCCGACGAATCTTACGTATATATCCGACATATATATCTTACAGATATAAATATACAAAAATCAATTATCCTCTTTGAATATTCACCGACGGGACGATCTGAAACTTCATGAATACCGATGCCGAACTGATTACCGCAGTATTTATCGTACTGGCCTGCGCTCTTGCAATACTGGTGCTTGGAAGACGCGTAAAAATGCCGATTATAATCGGCTATTTCCTCACGGGAATCGTCGTCGGTCCTTACGGTCTCGGACTGATAGGCGAATCCGAGGTGTCTCTTCTTGCCGAACTCGGCGTAATCCTCCTGATGTTCACAATCGGACTTGAGATTTCGCTTAAAAACCTTCTCAGCATGAAAAAAGTCGTCCTCATAGGCGGCGGTCTCCAGCTTTGTCTTACGACCGCGGCAGTGTGGGCAATCATGGTGATGATGGGATTTTCGTCAAACACGGCAATATTCATAGGTTTCCTTGTAGCTCACTCATCAACCGCGGTAATAATGAACCTGTATCAGCAGAGCGGAGAGATAGACACTCATCAGGGAAAAATGGCTCTCGGTCTGCTCATATTCCAGGACCTCAACGTCGTTCCGATGATACTTATGGTACCGATACTGGCAGGCTCATCCTCCGAAAGTTTAGGCTGGGATCTCCTAAATTTCGGATTCGGAATGATACTTCTGGGATTAATCCTCGTTGCCGCCATCATCTTCGTGCCGCGTATACTTACAAAAATCGTCTCGATGAGGAATCAGGAACTCTTTGTAATAACAATCGTGGTCATCTGCTTCGGAATCGCGTGGCTCATGTCGCTTAACGGCGTCTCGCTCGCACTCGGAGCCTTCCTTGCCGGCGTTGCCATCTCGGAGTCCGAATACAGCTACGAGATAATCGGGCAGGTAATGCCGATTCGCGACATTCTCACAAGCTTTTTTTTCGTATCAATAGGCATGATGCTTAATCTCTCCGACCTCACATCCCATTTACTTGTAATCGTCGCAATCGCCGCGGCACTCCTCTTCGGAAAGACAATTATCAATTTCGTCAGTCTGAAGGCAATCGGCGTTGCGTCGACGGTGGCTTTCCTTTCGGCGGTAGGACTCTCGCAGATCGGTGAATTCTCATTCATACTCGGTGTCTCGGGTCTTCAGTCGGGCATACTTACCGAAGAAGTCTATCAGATCTTCCTTGCAATATCGATAGTCACCATGGCGGCAACCCCGTATATTGTCAAAGCCGCACCCGTTATTGCCGACAAATACATAAAAACGCATGAATCCCCGCAGTCCGCGGAAACGCCGACAGGCATCCCGTCGGCAAACAGTGCGTCATCCCCAACGGCATCCGTCCCGACGGAAAAAGGCGACGCGGTGCCTGCGGGTGACGGTTCGGCAGCGGAAACCTTGGAAGCGGTAACCTCAGACATTTCCTCAAAAAAAGAGAATCGGCACGTGGTTGTTGTAGGTTACGGAATCTGCGGTCAATATGTCGTAAAAGCGCTTAAAAACACGGGTCTTCAATATGTCATAATCGAACTGAACCCGGGAACGGTAACCGAAGAGAAGAAAAAAGGCGAAGAGATAATCTACGGTGACGCAAGCCGCGACATTATCCTTAATCATGTAAAAATCGGCAAAGCAGGCTCAATTGTTGTTACCATACCGAACACGGAAGCGACAAAGGCAATCATAACAACAGTAAGAAGGCTCAATCCGACGATATACATCATCGCCCGCGCCAGATTCGTCTCCGATATTGCCGAACTCTACCGTCTCGGTGCCGATAAGGTAATTGTCGATGAAAGAGAAACCGCTCTTGAGATCTTCAAGTGCATAATCCTGAAAGGCAAGACGATTACTCCGGAGTTGCAAAACGAAATTGATGCCTGCGTAAAACAGATCAGACGGGAACTCTACGACCGCTATCTCGAAAAACCGATGGCAGAAAGCAGCGATATGAACAATACGACCGACGGGAATAACTTTCTCCTCCGCCCCATGATGCATATGATTCATACGGCGGACAGGAACATGCCGAAATCCAAGAACAGCATCAAAAAGATTATCGTCGGCAAAAACTCGTATATATGCGGCAAAAGACTCTCGGAGGTCTCGATACGCGGTAAATACGGCGTCTCGGTCGTCGCCGTCAGGAGAGCGGAGGACGCGGATGCCGAACTTACGCCCGATGACGATACCGTCCTCTACGAAGGGGATACCGCGATTATCGTCGGCGAAATCGGTCAGATTGACGAGATAAGGAAACTCTTCGACGAAGTCGGGGAATAAAACACAACATTATTGGAAGCGGATCGAAATCGGAGACGAATACGTATAAGAAACATACACGATTACGTATACGATACAGACACGAATGCGGATATGATTACGGAGACCGATATGGGCAAAAACAGAGATATTGAAAATAACGGCGGTAACGGTGGCACCGATAAACTCATCGAGAGATTCGACAGGCTTGTCGAGAAAAAAGGGATTACTCTCCGCGATGCCGACAACTTCAAGGTGATGGAGAATGTCTTCGACGACCAGACCCTTCTTGCCCTCTACAAGCTCGTGAACAAAGGAAATATCTCCGCAATCGGCGGCTCGATTTCGACGGGAAAGGAGGCGAACGTCTTCTACGCCGAAGACGGCGACGGTCATCCGGCGGCGCTCAAGATATACCGCATTCAGTCGGCAAATTTCAATACGATGGGCGAATACATGGCAGGCGACCCGCGTTTTTCGTCGATACGCAAGTCGAAGAAGGAGTTCATATTTGCGTGGACGAAGAAGGAGTACGCAAACCTCATCCGCGCCCGCGATTCCGGGATTAACTGCCCGCAGGCTTATCTTTTCGACCGCAACATTCTGCTCATGGAGTTCTGCGGCGACAGAGAGACGGGGACGGCATACCCGCAGCTTCGTCAGGCGGCGGCAGGCTTTACAAAGTCGCAGGGCGAGGAGATATATCATGCGATTATCGCCGATATGAAGACGCTCTTCAACGAGGCGAGCCTGGTTCACGCCGATCTCTCGGAGTTCAACATCCTCTTCGACGGCGAAAAACACATAATAATCGATATGGGACAGGCAGTCCTTCCAGAGCACCCGGGTGCCGTCCGCTATCTGATTCGGGACATAAAGAACATAAACCGCTTTTTCAGCCGATTCTGCGAGCCGCTCGAGGATGAGGCGGTCTTTAAGGAGATAGTCGGCGCCGAGAGAATGCAGCCGTAATTGCCGCGTAAAACGTATATAATCAATTAAGTCAAATTAATTGATATGAAAATACGAAAAATCAAATTCTCAGGTATAACGGTAATACTTGCGGTTCTTCTGATTGCATTCCTTCTTGTCGCGGGATGCACGCAGAATGCCGCTACACAGACCGGCACGCAAACGTCTGCAACAACGCCCGCAACGACCGCTCCGACCGGGCAGGCAACCGCCGCAACCCCGACAGGGGATTCCGATTCGCCTGAATACACGGTCGATGCCTCGTTTGAAGGCAGCGGTAACGGAGGTATCTCCACAGATCTTAAGGGCGGTATTGTCCGCATGCTTAAGGTAACCCAGCCGAAATACGAGAAGGCTTCCGTTGTTGTCACGACCGGCGATGCCATCTATCCGTTCGAAAACGAACTGACCAAAGAGGCGGAAAAGTCAATTGCCGATGCCAAAAACGCGGATGAATCCGTTGCCGACGCTAAATACATCTGGACGCAGGCATTCTACGTTCCCCAGGACATGAAGACGAATTTAAAGATAGAGACGACCGGCGACTGGAAGATTGACATAGACGTGCCGCTTGCGATTAACGCGGTTCCCCCAATCGGCTTCAGGGGTGCCGGAGACGGTTCATCCTCCTTCTTCCAGATCAACAAAGGCGATTATGAGGTTGACGTATCGGTTGAGGATGCCGACAAACTCTCGATAAGCCTTATGAGCTTCGACGGAAAAATCTACGCGCTGGATATACCGAAGGTATTTTCGGATTCAAAGGAAGTCACCCCCGGCAGCGTCAAAATACCGTTAAAAATCGATGAGAGCGGCAATTACCTCGTAAATGTCGCGTGCAACGGCATGTGGGAGTTAAATATCGCGCCTGCGAGCGCATAATTGAGTTAAAAATTATTTTTTTTATTTTTTTTTATTTTTTATTTTTCAGAATTTTTCATGCTCATTATTGCTTAAATTGCGTCATTCATCGTCATCGAAGATGAACAGTTCGTCTATGGTGGCGCCAAGCACCTTTGCGACGTCGTGAGCGAGTTTGAGAGAGGGGTTATACTTTCCTTTCTCAAGGAATACGACCGTCTCGCGCCGCACTCCGACAGCCTCGGCAAGCTCCGCCTGCGTGAGATTTTTTATCACGCGATACTCGCGAATCTTCGTCTCCATATTTCATCGCCCGTCCTTTTTCCCCGCATTCCCCATCAGAGAGATTGCGGTCAGTAAACATCCCCTTTCGATGCGAAATACTTCTGGAAGATGATCGTGCTTACGGGCATCAGTATGATAAGTATGCCCGTTATCATCTCGACCGTGAACGTGACCGCCTTGAAATACGAAAGCCAGAAGGCGAGTATGATTACGAGATAAGTCAGATACCACGAGTATGCCATGCCCCATGTTCCTATCTTGAGGGAGCGTTCGTCCTGAATATCGCGATCAGCCGGTTTTCTGTATCCCGCAAAGCAGATTATGAACATGATGAATCCGCCGGTTATCATCATCTGGAAGTTGTCGCCGGATGCAGTCGTAAGTGCAAGACCCGCTATGATCATCAGCAGACCGAGGATGCTTCCCGCAAGCAAAACCGCCTTCTTACCCGTCATCTTCGCCGCAATCAGAGCCAAAGTCAGTACCAAAATCACCGAAGCGAGACCGATTAAGTTAAAGCCCGCGCCGGCTCCAGTGACGTAAGCCGCGATTATGACGATTACCATCGCTGCCGCGGATAATGCCGCCGAGATCACATACCTTCTCTCATTTGCGCCAAGCTCCGAGAAACGCTTCGGTGCGAATATGCCCGAAGTTTTCTCCGATTTATCAGTCTTGCCCGTTTTGTCCTTTTTTTCTACGTTATTTTCTTTGTTTTTTTCTTTGCTTTTTTCTTCGTTTGTCATTTCCATATCTCCAAAAGTTGAGTGTTTCAAACGTATTTGTGTTAGAAATAAACAACACTTTGTTAGATCAATATAACATGTTAGAAGTATATAACACTTTTCACAATCCCGCGTTACGCTGATTTCACGGATCTCACGGATCGTCTGCCGTGTGGTTCCCGGGAATTCCGCCAAAGATTTTACACTTATAAAGACAATAATAATGCATACCAAAATATGGCGCAGACAGCGCCGATTAATTCGTTTTACAGATAAAATTTCAGAAATCTCAGATATACCGAAATCCGCGAATATACAAAACCCGCGGGGATTGCCCGAAATCAAAAAATCCCGATTTAATCCCCGATTTAATGCCGATTGAATGAATTCCTTACTAAAGAGATGAATAAATGACACAGCAGGAAGTTAAAATAACCCAGGACCGAATTGCGGTAATAATAGGAAAAGGCGGCAGAACCAAGCGCCTCATCGAGAAAAAGACAAATACGGCGCTTGAGGTCGACAGCGAGGAAGGAATCGTCACGATAGAAGCCGAAGACGCATTCGCGGTCATAAAAACCGCGGAAATAATCCGTGCAATCAACCGCGGTTTCTCGCCCGAACGTGCCTTCGTTCTTCTGGAGGACGAGGATGTCATCCTCGAGGTCGTGGATTTAAGTGCGGTCTGCAACACGCCCAAGCAGATGGAGAGACTCCGCGGAAGAATCATAGGAAAGGCGGGAAAGGCGCGCGAGCAGATCGAGAACCTGACCGGCGCCGAGATCTCGGTCTACGGCAAGACCGTCGCGGTCATAGGCGGCATTGAGCAGACAAAGAATGCCATTGCCGCAATCGACATGATAATCGAGGGTCTGCCGCACGAAAACGTCTTTGCTTTCCTCGATAAGAAGAAGAAGGAAGCAAAAGCCAATATGATAGAGTATTACTACTGAAGGCTTACTGCCGGAAGTTTACCGTTGAAAGTTTACTGTGAAAGGTACTGCCAAAGTGATTGATGCTGCAAAAGTGAGTAACGGCGAAGCGATTGTCGCGGAAGCGGTCAATACCGGAGAGGTTGCCGCCGAAGGTGTCATCGTTTCCTCACAATTTCACAAATTATTCTCATCCATATACGGTGCCTTCCCGAATGTTCACATTTCGGTCCCGAAAATGAACAAATCCGTATTCCGGCACCACGGTTTTTCAATCATTTTCAAGGCGCCGACAGATATATTTCCACTGAAAAACCGTTGCTCAAATTACGCTTCGTTTTCCGAAAACAGACCATACATCACTTTTAGACAGGAAACAGTGGGGTGTCGTCTTCTGCCATGACAGCCCCGAAAAAGACGGGCGCTTCCCAAAAGAAGAACGCCTCGGGATACAGACTTGCCGACCTGCCTCTTCCGCAGGCGCTCATCGACGCATATGCGAAACGCGGCATAACCGAGCTTTATCCGCCGCAGGCAGAATGCGTAAAGAAAGGTCTCCTTGACGGCAAAAATCTCCTTATCTCGATTCCGACGGCAAGCGGAAAGACCCTCGTCGCCGAGATGGCAATGCACAGGCAGATAAGTGTGCAGGGAAAATGCCTCTATATCGTCCCTCTTAAAGCACTTGCCTCCGAAAAATTTGAAGAATTCCAGAATAAAGGCGTCAAAGTCGGCATTGCCACGGGCGACCTCGATAAACGCGACGAGTATCTGGGAAAGAACGATATCATCATCACCACGAGCGAGAAGGCGGATTCGCTCTTAAGGAACAATGCGCGATGGATGGAGCTTGTCACCTGCCTTGTCATTGACGAGGCGCATCTCATCGATTCCGAGGACCGCGGCGCAACTCTCGAGATGGTGATTACAAAACTGCGGTATCTCAACAAAAACATGCAGATTATCGCGCTTACCGCCACTATCGGCAACCCGAGAACTTTCGCTGGCTGGCTGGATGCCGAGCACGTCTCATCGGAATGGCGACCCGTTATCCTCAAGGAGGGCGTATTTTACGCAAATACCATCTATTTCGAGGAGGATGATCGGGAGATTGATATGCCGACGAAGGACGAGGATACCAATCTCTGTCTGGACTGCATAAAAGAAGGCGGTCAGTGCCTTGTATTTGTTAATTCGCGACGCAATGCCGAAGGATTCGCAAAACGCATGGCAAAGGCTCTGGAAAAATACGACGAGGAACTAAAAAGGGTTCATGACAATGCTAATACCCGTAAAAGAGCCGGCGGCGCGGATAAGTCCGATAAAACGGATGAATCCGATGAGTCGGATACGCTGCATGAGCCGTATAAGCATCTGACGGATTCCGCCGTTCTTGAAAGAATCGAAAAAGAGCTTGAGGCTGTAGCCGAGACCGATATGGGTCAGACTCTGGCTCTCTGCACGGGTAAGGGTGCATCTTTTCATCATGCCGGCATGAAACGCGAACAGCGTCAGATCATCGAGCAGGGATTCCGCGACGGTCACATCAAGGTTATTTCTTCGACGCCGACACTTGCCGCGGGTCTTAACCTTCCGGCAAGACGCGTCATTATCCGCGATTATATGCGCTTTGCCGAGGATGGCATGCGCCCGATTCCGGTCCGCGAGTATCGGCAGATGGCGGGGCGTGCGGGCAGACCGCACCTCGACCCCTACGGCGAGTCGGTGCTGATTGCAAAGAGCCGCGATATGGCAAACGGGCTTTTCGAGGAGTTTATCGACGCTCCTTCCGAGGACGTGAAATCGCGGCTGGATGACGAGTCGGCACTCTGCGCCCAGATTCTCTCCCTGATTGCGACGGGATTTGTGCGAAAGGACGACGATCTGATTGCGTTTCTTAAGCAGACCTTCTACATGTATACGAACAAGAAGAGTTCGTATCTCACGGAGATAGTCGGCGATTCCATCGATTTCCTCGAGGACGCGGGAATGATTACGAAGATAGACGGGTTTCTTTCGGCGACGGCATACGGCAGTCTTGTCTCGCGCCTTTACATAAACCCCGTCAGCGCCGAGATTATCGCCGGAAAACTGCGCGAGAAGCAGGCGGTGATTAACGAAGGTCTAAGCGGTGTTTCGGGAAAGGAAAAACTCCGCCGCTCGAAGGATCTTGCGGATGCCGGTTCGAAAGACGCCGGCGGCAGCCCGATATTTTCGGATATCGGTCTTCTGCAGCTTCTCTGCAAGACTCCGGATATGCACACTCTTTACGTGAAAAAGGACGAGATTGCGGTTATCAACCAGTTCTCGATGGAGCATGAGGATGAGCTGTGGCTCGGCATCTCGTTTGACAGCATGGAGGAGGATTATCGCGCTCTTAAAACCGCAATGCTCCTAGATAACTGGATCTCCGAGGTCGGCGAGAATCTTATCTGTCAGCGGTTTAATGTCGGTCCCGGCGATATCTACAATGTCGTGGAGAGCATGAACTGGCTCTGTTATTCGGCGTCGCGAATCTCTTCGATGTTTGCCGAGGATCTGAGAGAGGCCGTTGCCGAGGTCGAACTGAGGATGAAACACGGCGTCAAGCGCGAGCTGCTTCCGCTTGTAAAGCTTCGGAATATCGGGCGCGTCCGTGCAAGAAGGCTCTTCAACAATAATATCACTGGTCCCGCGGCGATTAGGTCGGCAAAGTTTGAGGCACTCGCATCGATTCTCGGTCAGAAGATTGCAAAGCAGCTTGTCGATCAGGTCTCGAAGATGGAGCGCGATTATTCTGGTCTTGACAGTCTGTCGTCACCCGATTACTCTGCGTTCCCTGCCCGTTCCGCCAGTTCTGACCGCACCGGCGATGAGGGGGGTAACGGCGATGCGGATGTTAACGGCGTTAACGAAGTCAAAGGTGCCAAAGATGCCGAAGTCGGGGATGCCGGCGAAGCTGATGATGTTGATGATGCCGATAATGAAGATAATGCCGGTGACGTGTCGCCGGTACTGAATCGGAAGAAGGGTTCCGGTGCCGAAAAAAAACTGAATAAGGCTAAAGGTAAGAGTCCGAAAGAGAATAAAGCTAAAGACAATAAATCTAAAGATAAAAGTCAGGGTCGGAATAACCAGAAATCGCTTTTTGAATTTTAGGCGACAAAGATTCGGCGGCAAAAATGACTGAATCTGCGAATGCGGTTGGAACCCGTTAATATGAATTGCCATGAATCAAATGTGATATGCAAGGGGAGAAGAGAGTATGAAGACTGAAACAGATGCAAACGGAAGAAATTTGAAAGATAACGGTAACGATGCAGGCTGCTCGAGGCATTGTTTTGCGCTGAGTTCGGCGCCTGTGCCGGTATCGCCGGGAGAGGGTTCCGATGGAGAGGGAATCGGGATGTTCTGCAGTGTCGTAAGAGCGGAGTTGTCCGTAAAAGATATTGCGGAATGCCTGAAAGCCGTAAAGAAGGTTGCGGACGCGGAAAATGTGTACATAATCTGCCTGAACGCCGATTGCATAGCGGGATACGGGCATATCGAAAGTGCCGTTTTCCACGCGAAACGCTCATGGTATGAGGATAAGCCGATAGCGAACTCGTTCGAGATGGAAGTTCTTCTCTACACGGGAGCAAGACGGCAGTGCAACGAGATCGGAGAATTCGGACTTCACAAAGGCAATAACGACCTGTTTGTCTGCGTATGCGGAGAGATGAAAACTAAGACGGGAGATGAAAATGGAAAAATTACCGAATGCCGTGCCGAAAACTGTGACGAACGATATGCCGAATATTGTGAGAAAAACGAGAAGGTTTTCTCCGAACTCGAGAGAGAGATTGGTCTTAAGTTGAAGAACGGCGGTGACAAAGATGACACCGATGATTGCAATGATTGCGATGATAGAGATGACAGGATCTCCGATAGGAAACTGAAGAAACTCATGAAGCTCTTCGACATTCCAGACGAAGAGTTATCCGAAGTCGGCATCGGAAGAATCGAGGAACTGATTGTCGAGAAGGTTGCTCTGCTCGACATTCAGAAGTAAAAAGTAAAGAGTAAAAAGGATTGACTTTTTTTTCTATTTCTTCACTTTCATTCTCACGATTTTTGAGAGAGATTCGGAAGAGATTGTTTCAGGATTTTACGGAGATATTCGGGTTATTGACAGGAATTTCTAAGAGATATTGAAAAGAAGGAGTTACGGTTACCCCGACCCCATCATTTCGACTGGAGATATTTTTATAGATAGGGGTGTTGAGAAGTGAGTGCCATGAAGAATAGTGTAAGTACTTTTTGAGAGTGAAGAATAGTCATTGGTACCTATGAGAATAATAGTATATATTAATTGTTAAATGTAACACAGAGTGTGAAAGGTTTCGCATAACCACAATAAAAAATAAGAAAAATAAATCAGACTTTACAATAACCCTATCATACACAACTTTATCATACACAACTTTATCATACACAACTTTATCATACACAATTCTATCATACAAAACCCTGTCATACAATTCT
>Ga0265298_10005951_pt1 | contig 15184 bp, 11 predicted proteins | sample AusTroGonzalo_MG_3_FD_193486 | JGI IMG/M metagenome (GOLD analysis project Ga0265298, IMG submission 193486) | Bovine rumen microbial communities from tropical cattle in Woodstock, Queensland, Australia - Gonzalo_01 | ecosystem: Host-associated > Mammals > Digestive system > Stomach > Rumen ... | reverse complement strand
GGTTGTCAAAGAAATAAAACGAAGGATTTATGGCAAATCGTGTTGTTATCGGCTCCCAGTGGGGCGACGAAGGAAAAGCCAAGGTTGTAGATTTCTTAACGCTCGATGCAGATATTATCGTGCGTTTCCAGGGCGGCGCTAACGCCGGTCACACTGTGGAAGTTGGCGACAAGAAGTTCGTCTTCCACCTTATTCCCTCGGGCATTATGCACCCGGACAAGATTTGCGTCATTGGCAACGGTGTCGTGCTCGACCCGATCCAGACTTTGAACGAAATTGCAGACCTCCACACGAAGGGCATCAACCCGGAAGGTCGTTTGTTCATCGCTAACAACGCACACGTCGTGCTCCCGTACCACTCCACCTTGGACAAGGCCAAGGAAAAGAAGGCCGGCAAGGCCGCTATCGGTACTACGGGTCGCGGTATCGGTCCGTGCTATAGCGACAAGGTGAACCGCATTGGTGTCCGCGTGGGCGACCTCATGGACGAACGCGAACTCCGTCCGCGTGTCGAAGCCATGGCCAAGGTTCACAACGAAGAATTCAAGGTGATGTACGATGTTCCGGAAATCGATCCGGAAGTGGTCATCAAGGACTATCTCGAACTCGGTCAGAAGATTAAGCCGTTCGTTGCCGACGTGAGCGAAATGCTTTACAAGGCTCTGAAGGAAAACAAGCGCCTCGTGTTCGAAGGCGCTCAGGGCACTATCCTCGACGTCGACCAGGGTACCTACCCGTTCGTGACCTCCAGCAACACTGTTGCCGGTTATGCAAGCTGTGGCGCAGGCATTGGCCCCACGGCTATCGACCAGGTTGTCGGTGTCGTCAAGGCTTACACGACCCGCGTGGGTAACGGTCCGTTCCCGACCGAACTCCTTGACGATACGGGCGACACGCTCCGTAAGATCGGTAACGAATACGGTGCAACGACCGGTCGTAACCGTCGCTGCGGTTGGTTCGACGCTCCGGTGGTTCGCAAGGCTGCCATGGTGAATGGCCTCACGCACCTCGCTATCACGAAGCTTGACGTGCTCGACACGTTTGACACCATCAAGATCTGCACCCATTACGAATGCGATGGCGAAAAGATCGAAAACTTCCCGAACCAGCTTTCCAAGGTCGGACGTTGCGTGCCGGTTTACGAAGAAATGCCGGGCTGGAAGTGCGATACGACCAAGTGCCGTAAGCTCGAAGAATTGCCGGCTAACGCCCGCAAGTATCTTGACCGCATGGCTGAACTCGTTGGCGTGAAAATCGGTATGATCTCTATCGGTGCAAAGCGCGACCAGAGCATCATCGTCGATCTGGACTAATTAAAATAAGGGGAAGATAAAATGGATGCATCCACAGTCGATTTGTTGAAGGGCGTCGAGCTCTTCTCGGAATTAAACGAAGAACAGTTGGGGATGATTGCCAATCTGGTAATCGTCAAGAACTACAATCGTGATGAGACTGTGGTCCTGGAAGGTGACGATTCGGTACAGGCTTTGTACTTGATCGCCATGGGTTCGGTGCAGGTCTACATGACTGGTATCGATGGCCGCGAAACCATTTTGTCTTTCCTTGAACGCGGGGACTTTTTCGGGGAAATGTCGCTGATCGACGGCGAACCCCGATCTGCCTCCGTCCGTACGGTGACAGATGCCAAGCTGCTTGTCATCCACCGTGAATCCTTCCTTAGCTTGCTTCGCAAGTCTCCCGAAATCGCCATGGCCCTCATGAGCGAACTTTGCAAGAGACTCCGCAAGGCCAACAAGCAGATTGGTTCTCTTTCGACCATGTCAGTGTCTGGCCGTGTGGCAGGCACGCTCCTCAATTTGATGCAGGAACGCGGAGTCCGTATCCATACGGACAACGGAAATATGGTGACGGTTATCCACAATCGCCCGACGCAGCAGCAACTTGCCGACATGTCTGGAACGACGCGTGAAACAGTGAGCCGTATTTGTTCTTTGCTGGTGCGTACAAACGCAATCGCTATGACAGGCAAGGACATTGTCATCTTTAATGAAGACATGCTCCAGGAAAAAGCAACTAAGGGTTAATTCCAAAAGAATTGTTATGAATAAAATAAAGTCGCTTTGGAACAAGGTTAGACAGACCGCTATTTTCAAGGCTTTCGTCATTTGGATTATTGTCGTTATTGCGCTTGTCTTCATGGTCGACAAGCTTTTGATGCCCGCCTTTGCCGGGGCTTTCGCCCGTACAGGCGAAGTGCCCAATCTCGAAGGACTTTCGGAAAAGGCCGCCGAAACGGCTTTGACCCAGGCCGGCTTCAAGTACGAATGGGTCGAAGAAGGCCGCTACAGCACTCAGGTGCCGGCTGGCATGGTGCTTGTGCAGATGCCTAAGGCTGGTCGCACGGCAAAAATTGGCCGTACGGTGAAACTCACGAAGAGTCTCGGACTTCGCAAGGTGATCATTCCCGATTTGCGTGGCAAGAGCCAGAAGCAAGCTGACATTTCGCTTGTTCGTGCTGGCCTTGTGAACGGCGGAACTATTCAGGGTGCGCACCAGAGCATTCCGCGTGGAGTCGTGATTCGTACGATTCCGCTTGCTGGCGATACCGTTCGCGTTGGCGATACGGTGAAGGTCGTGATTTCGGCTGGCGCTACGACCGGTAGAGTTTTGCTCCCCAATTTTGAAGGCATCTTGATGGACGAAGTTTATCCGCAAATGGATAGGCTTGGTTTCAAGGTGGGTTCCGTAAAGCGTCAGAAGAGTGAAGATGGTGCACGTCCTGGTTCTGTTCTTGAAACGTCTCCGAAGTATGGGGACTATCTCAAGCCGGGTTCGCGCGTGAACTTTATTATTGCTGACTAGGGGTTTTGTCGATGCGTCATGTCTTTTTCCCGTGGGTGCTGTCTTTAGGAATGGCGACTTTGTGCGCCTGTAGCTCTCTCCCTGCGAAAAAGACAGAAGACAATTCCAAGACTTTGACGGCCGCCGATTCCGCCATCATCCAAAAAGTGGTGGAATCCAAGAAGGAATCGCCCAAGGTCGAGGTTGACCTTGAAGCTGCTCACGAATTTTTCTTCCTAGCTAAGAACATGGAATTGCGCGGCGACCAGCGCCAGGCGGATTTCTTCTGGAAACAGGCCTACAAGGCTGACCCGACGAGCCGCTATTTGGGCTTTGGCGTTGCAGAACGTTTGGTTTCCGCTGGTGAAGATTCCTTGGCTCTTGTCGAAGCACAAAGGGCTGCGCAACTCAAGGGCAAGCGCACTGCCGCCCAGTATGCCTTGCTTGCTCGCCTTTACGTGAAGGCCGGCGAGGCCGATTCTAGCCGCAAGTATTTTGTGATGGGACTTGATTCCTCCCGCTATCAGGACATGGGCCTCCTTTATGATTATAGCCTTTTCCTCGAGGCGGTTCGCGACGAAAAGGAACTTGTCCGAGTCTACGACCTGCTTTTGCCGAAGGTCAATTACCTTTCTACGTTGTTCCAGCGCCAGCTTTCGCTCCTCTTGGATATGGGGAAAGATTCTGCCGTGGTTGAACTTTTTGGCAAGGCTCATGAGGCGACTGGCGACAAGCAGATGCTTTTGCAAAAGGTTCGCGGTCTCATGGCCATGAAGCGTTTCAAGGAAGCTGTCGCCGTTGTGGATACGCTTACGAGCGCAAAACCCGAAGACGAAGAGATGACGATTATGGTGCTTCCGTCGATGACGGGCGATAGCGCCTATGCCTTTGCGCGCAAGAAATATTTTGACGATGGCGTCAAAACGCCTGCGGTGCTTTGCTTTATCGGCCAATACGAATATGACATTGGCATGCGCGACAGTGCGAAAGTTCATTTGCTGGAGTCTGTAGATAAATTGCAGGGACAGCCGAAGTATGCAAATCGCGCTTACCTTGGTCTTGTAAACATCTTTGCAAGTGAGCAGAACTATGCTCAGGCCATCAAGTACGCCGAAAAGTCTGATTCCGTATCGAACGGCGATACGAGAATGCTGCTTGCTTCCGTGTATGCGCTTGCCGACAAGTACGACAAGGCCTTCCCCTTGCTCGATTCACTTATGAAGTTCTGGGAATCGTGGAAACCGCTCCCCGGCGTGGTGGATTCTACGAACATGGCTCAGTTGCAGAATGAAGCGATGATTAAGTATTTGCAGGTCCTGGATATTTATTCAAGAGCGCTCATTGGCGAGGCGCTTGATCTCGAAAGAGATGCGCGTGCCGATTCTCTTAAAAAAGCCCACGCTCTCGATAACCGCGTAAGGGCCCAGAAAATGCTTGAAACCTTCTTTGCGAAGGATTCTTCTTACATCCGTGTCCGCCTTTCGATGGCGATGAACTTGGAGCGCCTCAAGCGTTTTGACGAATCGTTCCGCCATTTCGAAATTCTGATTAAGCGTGATGATTTTTCACCGCACGAGAAGGCCTCGACTCTGAATTATTACGGCTATTCGCTGATTGAACTGAACCGTTCTACAGCCGAAGTGGAGAAGGGCTATAAGCTTGTGCTCGATGCGCTTGTTTTGGAGAAGGACGGCGAATCGAAGGACGCTTACCTGGATTCCAAGGCTTGGGGCCTGTACCGTCTGGGGCGTTATGACGAAGCCTACCAGGTGATGCAGCTGATCGACAACAAGAAGATGAGTCGCGATGATGTGTTCTGGGAGCATATGGCTGCCATCCAGGATGCGCTTGGCCTCAAGAAGGACGCTCGCAAGTCTTACAGGAAATTGTTGAAGCTAAGTCCGAAGCATCCTGCCGCATTGAAGTTCTTTGGCAAAAAGAAGTAGGTTTTTATGACCTTGGCAAACGCTAAAAATGGCGCTTTTTTGCGAGGATTCTTACTGCTATTTTTTCTCGCTCTCTTTGTGACGGGCTGTACCGGCGGAAAGCCTTCAACAGCTCCGGTTACTAAGAATGAGCCTGCCGCACTCGATAGCCTGAAGGCGATTATTTCGCTTACGATCCATTCTCCAGATGGAAAGTCGCAGGATTTGGATGCCGTGATTTTCTCTGTGCCGGGCAAGCGTTATCGCATGGAACTCACGGGTTCGCTCGGCATTGGCGTTGCCTCGCTCTTGTGGCTTGAGGAAGGCTGGCAGATGGTTTTCCCGACGGAAAAAATGTATGTGAAGGGCGCTGGCTATATGGTGGGACTCTTTAACGATCCTTCGCTTCCGCTTGTGCATATCCACCAGGTGGCAGGGCTTTTTGAAGGTCGCGTGATTCCCGAGAACCTTGAAGAAATCTCGGTGCGCGATTCCGTGATTCAAGGCGTTGTTGTTTCTGATTCCGCAAATTCCGAATCCTCCGTTATAAAGATTCACGATGCCCGCGATGTTTTGACTCGCCATTACACCTATGCCGAAAAGAATGGCGAAGTGCTTTGGCTCGAGTCGCTTGGTCGCGACGGCAAAACGGAAAAGCTCGTCATTGAGGAATACAAGGAATTCAAGGGCGTCAAAACGCCTTCCAAAATTTCATTTGTCCGTGAATCGGAACCGTTTCTTGAAATTCGCGTAAAGCGCGTGACTCGTGGAAAGCCGTTTGGCTCGGGTACCTGGCGTCTCAACATTCCGAGATCCTACCAGCGTATCGGCGGACAATAACTATTGACTAATGACTAATAACTAGTAACTTTTTTCTTCCTACTAGTACTTTCGCTTTGCTCAAGTACCAACTGCTAGGCTCGGAAATGCCAATGCAAGCATTGTCGCTTCACTCGCCTTACGCAGTTGTCCTACTTCCGAATTCCTACACATTTTTTCTTCCTATTTCCAACTTCCGACTTCCTACTTTTATAAATTATAATCATGAAGTTTAATGCTAAGATCTTTGCATTGTTTTTAGGCGTGTTCACTTTGGCCCATGCCGTGGATACGCTAGAAGTGTTTGTTTTGCGCGTGCAGTTCAAGGAAGAATCTCCGAACAACTCGCTTACGACGGGTACGGGGCTTTTTGACTCCGATACGGCTACGTACAAGTTGGATCCTTCGGGAAGCCGAGGGAAAATCCCGTATTGGAAAAAACACCTGGAATTTGCCAATTCCTATTATAATGCTGTAAGTGGCGGCGAACTTGTCATCAAGTCGAGGATATTCCCTGAAGATGGCAAGGCGTACAAACTTGACAAGTCGATGATCGACTACAATCGCACGCAAAAGATGAAAGGCGAAAAGACGGCCGAGTTTGATGAGGCTCATGTTCGCGATTACTTGCGCTTTGTTTATGATGCCGTGATGGTGGCGCACAAGTCCGAAGATTCTCCGTTTAACATCGCTCTTCCGGAAAATTCGAATACCAAGCGTGTGTTCATGATCGCGCATGCGGGCGCTAGCCGTCTCGTCGATGGTGGCAGCATGGGGACTAAGGGCGCCAATACGCCGGGCGACTTCATGGATATCTACATGTCCCGGGATGCGTGGGCTTACTTGCCAGATTCTCTTCCGGGGGTTTTCATTGCTGAAGATTCTCTGAACAACGGTCTTGTGCTCAAGGGCTCCAAGATCGATACGCTTAAGACGATTATGGTGGTCAGTGAAACGGCATCGCAAGATGGACTCAACTGGGGCATCAACGGTATCGTCGTGAATCAGATTGGCCGTGAACTTGGGATGCCGAATACGTACGACGTGGTCAAGGGCATTTCTCGCCTGGGCTATTTCGACATGATGGATTTTGCTGGCTACAATGCGGGCAACGGATTCTTCCCGTCTCTTCCGGCGGCTTGGGAACGCGCCTATATGGGCTGGTCCAAAGTTAAGGAAGTGCATCCGATGGCGGGGAAACCAGTATCGGTCGATATTGCGGCGGCGGGTAGCGGTCTTGGCACCGAAATTGTGAAAGTCGCCTTGAACGCCAACGAATACATCTTGATTGAAAACCGCCAGCGTTCCTGGAATAAGGATGGCTCGGTAGAAGTGTATCTCGGCGAAGCTTTGCAAAATGACGATGTAAAGACGGTCAAGGTTCCGGTAGATAGCTTGGGCTTGGTATTCGAAGACAGCGTCTGCACGGATGGCAAGTGCAAGCCCAATCCGAATAAGGCAAGCGGCCTTGTGCTTGGCGTGAGCAGTTTTGATGCGGCTCTTCCGGCAAGTGGCATTGCCGTGTGGAAGGTGAACGAATGGTTCTTGCGAGAATCCCTTCGTGAAGGCGCTGTAAATTACTGGGGTGGAGAACTGACTCGCGACCACCAGTATGGAATTTCGCTTGTGGAATCCGATGGCGTTCTGAGCATTGGCAAGACGTTCAAGAATGCCATTGGCGAAGAAACTTACGATTACGGTAGTGGCGCAGACTTGCTTCCGCATGCACGCTACGCCAAGTCCAAGAAACCTAAGGATACGGTCAAGACGATTTTGCCGACAGGTTATGCCAATACGGCGACGGCGCAGGGAGGCCACACGGGTATCCAGATTTCTGTGGAAATCCCGAAGAAAGCGCGCATTGAAAAGACGGCGAATGCTTTCATGGGCGATAGCGTCGTGAACTTTGCCGCTCCTGTAATCCGTGTGACGATTAGCGTTGACGATGGTTTCATCGAAAATTCGAAGTTCCCGAAAAACGTTGGGCTTGCCAATGCCGTACGCGGTGCGGTGTTTGTGAATTACGAAGATGACGAAACTGGCAAGGCGATTGTGTTTGCCTCTGAAGATGGGACGCTCCAGGCTTTGAATCCGCTTGGCGATTCGCTCTTTGCTTCGGATACCTCTGTGTCGGTCGAAAGCATTTCGAAAGATGGCGAAAAGGCTTTGCAGTCGCTATACCGACTGGGCCCGAGCTTTGGTGAACTTGTCGGGCTTGCAAGCGATGGCGAACGCGTTTACTCGTTGCACAAGAATTACTTGGTGCGTACGGAGTTTAACGCTGGGCTTCCGATGCAAGACGTAATCGATGTGAAATCCGCTGTTGCAGGCCCGATTGTTGCAAATTCGCACTTGTTCTTTGCCTCGGATTCTGGATTCTGGACTGTGAACTTGAACCGTGAAATGACGCGCTTGTTTACTTCGACGGAAAGTCTGGTGCATCCGCAGGATATGGCCATTTGCAAGACGGACAAGAATGAATTCTATGGTGTCGTCGTTGGCGAAAATGGAAAAGTCTTCATGCGCAAGTTTACGCTTGAAAATAAGGCCGATGTGAAGCCGAGCTTTAGCAAGCAAAATGCTGGAATTGCTCAAGTGGCATCTCTCAAGAATGAAACGTTCCGCGTATCCTGTACGGACTTGGATCGTGATGGAACGGTCGAGGCGGTTGTGCTTGGCTCGCGCGGTACGGTGGCTAACATCAAGCTTTCCGAAGGCGGTAAGCGTACTCCAGAATGGTCCCGTGAATACAAGCGCGGATCCCGTGGGGGAAGTGGACTCAAGGATGAAAAGTCCGGCATGGCTCTTGGCGATATCAACGGTGACGGCTATCCTGAAATCGTGTTCCTTGGCGACAATCTTGTTTACGCCCTTGACCGCTTTGGCATTCCTGTAAATGGTTTCCCGGTGACGATTAATCGTGGAACTCCGATTGTGGGCTTCCACAGCGATCCGCTCGTTGTAGATGTGGTTGGCGACAAGACGCCTGAAATCCTGGTGCCTTCGAACGATGGCCTTATCTATGCTTACACGGGCGCAGGCAAGCGCGTGTCGGAACGATTCCCGATTGCGGCTGGCAGTTATGAATTGGTGGATTCGCTTTCTCAGGTTGTCCCGATGAGCATTTACGTGATGGATGCGGTCAAGGATTCCAAGGGTCCTGAGCTATATGCATTCCACAGGAATAGCGTATCGGCGTTCCGTCTGGACAAGGCTTCGAGCGGTGCTGAAAAAGCCGCTGCTGCATGGGCAATCCCTGCGGGGGGGAACGAACGTACGGGATTCTTCGATGCCTCCAAGCTTGGCGATGTTCAAGAAAAGGCTGCCAGGGATGAAATCTCGGACTTCTTCATTTTCCCAAATCCGGTTCGTGGAGGCGAGGCTAAGGCTCGCATGGAACTGGGGGCGAAGCCTCTGTCGGTGAAGCTTGAAATCTACGACATTACGGGCTTGTGCGTGTACAAGACGAACTTCCCGGATGGCGTTGCTGGTATGAATCAGATGAATCTCGACTTGCGCAACTTGGGTTCGGACGTCTATACGGCTCGTCTGAAGGTCAAGTTCGAAAGCGGCAAGACGAAGCAGAAGCTTTACCGTATCGGCGTAGTCCGTTAGTCGTTTCTCAGGGGGCGAGTTATGCGTTCTAGAATTTTCATGGGGCTTGTTCTGCCGTTTGCCTTTTTTGCGCTTGATGCATGTACGGCAAGCGGAGACGCCGTCGAAGGGGATATGATTTTCCCGATAGAAAATAATAGCTCGTCCAGTGTGGTTTCTGAATCCTCTTCGAGTGCAGGGACCCACAAGGTGGATCCTACGATTCTTGGCCTTTTTAATTGGGTGAGTATCCCCGGGGCGTCGATTAGTCGAGGAGTGAATTCGTTTGGCGTAAGTCCTTTTAAGATTGCGACGACCGAAGTGACACAAGAGGTCTATGAATTTGTTATGGGTGGCTTGCCCAAGCAGTCTAAGGTCGGCGATAAAAGAGCTGTATCCAATGTGGACTGGTTTCGTGCGGTACTCTTCTGTAACGCCATCTCGAAACTTGCTGGGCTAGATACTGCCTACGTTTACAAGTCCATTTCAGCCGATTCCGGCTTGGTCAAATTGAGCATTGATTATTCAGTAAATTCCATGAGGCTTCCCACGGAAAACGAATGGGAAATTGCAGCCCGCGGTAAAACGACGACGACCTATTACTGGGGTACCGATGTAGCGTCCAAGTACGCTTATTATGGACAAAGTTCCGGACCTGATGAAGTGGCTCAGAAATTGCCAAATGAATTTGGTCTTTATGACATGGCAGGAAACGTCGCCGAATGGGTGAACGACTGGTACGACACTTATCCGAAAAACAAGAGTGATGACTATACAGGCCCCAAATCGGGCGATTACCGTGTGGTTCGTGGCGGTGGCTGGTCGGACAAGGTAACTGTGCTTGCTCCGAAGGAACGCGAATGGCTGGATCCTGCATCATCCAAGACGACCCTTGGCTTTAGACTGGTCTATTCTACCGGTTTTTAAAGCAAAGTTCCTTTAGCCTTGTTTGAAATTTTTTAGATTATTATGCATGAAGTATGCCTATGCGCTAACCGCGATGCTTTGCGGAATTTTTGTGGGTTGTTCCGAACAGAAGTCGGAACCGCTTCCTGATTTGCCGCCCGTAGAAATCCCGGCGGATGTCTATGGTTTTTACTCGGGCCGTATGCCGTGCGATGATTGCAACCAGCGAGTTATTGACATGGACTTGCTAAGCGATGGCAAGGTCTTGGCCGTTGAATCGGTACAGAAGGATTCCGTGGAAACCGATACGCTACATGGCACGTTCGTGTTTGCCGATAGCATTGTGAAGGTGAGCCTCTCGGACAATACGATCCATTGGACGTTTAAGCGCGATAGGGTCGGGAATTTGGCTTTGATGAAGTCAGGGAGCGTATACCGTGATACGGACGGCATGAAGGCTGTGATGGTTCGTTATTATAAAAAGATTAAAAAGTAAGAGCGAGGAATATGTTTACTGCCCTAATTGCCGATGATGAACCGCTGGCGCGCGTACGCATGCGTTCCTTGCTCGAAGCGTATTCGGGTGAAATTGAGATTTTGGGCGAAGCTTCCTCCGGGGAGCAGACGATCTCGAAAATCCACGAACTTGATCCGGATGTCGTTTTCTTGGATATCCAGATGCCCGACATGGATGCGTTCGAAGTCCTTAAAACGCTCAACGAAGACGATATCCCGCTAATCGTATTTACGACGGCCTACGATAACTTCGCTCTCCGCGCTTACGAAGAAAATGTCGTCGATTACCTTTTGAAGCCGATCGACCCGGAACGTTTGCAGGCCACGATGGGCAAGCTCCGCAAGCGCATGCCGCACGAAAGCGGACAGGGCGTTCCTGCTGATTTCTCGTGGGACAAGTTCAAGGAATTGATGAGCGCAAGCGGTCTTTACATGCAGCGTTTGCAGGTGAAACTTTCCGATCGCATTCTGCTCATAAACATGGACGAAGTCATCCGTTTCCAGAGCGAAGAAAAGTACACGACCGCTTATACGACCACATCCCAGTATGTGATCGACCTTACGCTTGTGGAACTGGAAAAGCGTCTTGACCCGCGCCAGTTTGTGCGCGTTCATCGTGCGCACTTGGTCGCGATCGACTATATCTCGGAAATTCGCAAGACGGATAGTGGTCGCCTGTGTGTTGTGCTTCGCGACAAGAATCGTACGCAAATTACCGTGAGCCGTAATTTTGTTAAGACCGTTAAGAGTCTGTAATTTGGAGTTTTGATGGAACCGACACCTCAAAAAAAATCTGCAAAGCAGTTTTTAAAATCTTTTACTCGTGAAATTGTTGTCCCGGTTATCCTTGCGCTGATTGTTATCCAGTACGTCATCCAGGCGTTCCAGATTCCGAGCGGCTCCATGGAAGATTCCCTTAAGACGGGAGACTTTTTGCTTGGCCTCAAGTTTACTTATGGTTCACCGATTCCGTTCTCGAACCAGAAGTTCCCGGGGTATGCCGAGCCAAAGCATGGCGATGTCGTCATTTTCCGCTATCCGGGAGAACCGGAATATCCCGACAACGATCCCAAGCGCTACACGCACTTGTTCAATGCGCTCATGCTTGGCAATTACTACTGGGACCATTCTCCTGAAAAAGGCCAGCCGCACATTGTGCATTACGGCGACGGCCCGAAGGACTACATCAAGCGCTGCGTTGCCGTGAGTGGCGATACGGTTGCCGTCCATGGGGGCAAATTATTCTTGAATGGCAAGCGTCAGGACTCGCTCCCGGCTTTTGGCAAGTGGACCGCTAGTGTGCGCTCGCTTTCTCCGCGTGACGAGGTTGAAGAGTTCGTTGTGCCATCCGTTGGCGATACGCTGCATGTCGATTCCCTCTCGATGGTGAAACTTTGGTGGTTGCGTTCGCTTGTGGCTCAAGAAAATCCGGATTCATCCGTGCGCCTGGAACTTTCTCTATTGCGCAATGGTCGTGAGAATAACAACTACGTGTTTACCGACTTTAGATTCCCGGTCGAGAATGATCGTGGAATTCTGTTGCAGACGGTGTACGATCGGAATCGTACGGTACGTCAGCAGCGCTTCACGCAGGGGGATACGTTGTCTGGCGCTATGCCGTTTAGCTATTTCAGGGAGCTTGCGAAGATTGGGTTCTTGCCGCTGATCGACCCGCATGATCCGCAATTGAATGGCGGCTTTACGCGCCCAGTGAGCTACGTGTCCTTTGAAGGGTCCATTCTCCAGGATCTTGAAGGCAATGTGAATCGCCTGAATGTGGTTTCTTCTCCTGAATCTGTGGATTCGCTTGGGAATGTTCCTGAAACGAACCATTTTGAAATCCAGCGCAATCTCTATCTTGGATCTGAAAAGATTGACCGTTATGTTGTCAAGTATCCGCAGTTCTTTATGATGGGCGATAACCGCGACAATTCCGCCGATAGCCGCTATTGGGGCGTGGTTTCGCTTCGCAACATCCGCGCAAAGGCTTTTGTCATCTACTTCTCCTTTGAAAATGATGATGGAAAGTTCGCTCTCGGAAATCCGCTCACCTGGTGGCGAATTCCGTTCCGTATCCGTTATACTCGCATTGGTAAAATTATTGACCTGATTAAGTAAATGAAGTTCTCGAGTGTGGTATATTTCTTGGCGTCATGCCTGATGATTGCTGCTTGTGCGACACAAGTGGCTCCGACAGGTGGCCCCGAAGATAAGCTCCCGCCGCGTGTGGCTGGAGTTTTGCCTGCGCCAAAGACGGCGAACCACCCGAATGAACTTTATGTAAAACTGGAATTTGATGAATGGATTAACGCCTCGATTCCGCGTGGTGCCATTACCATTTCGCCTCCGATTGAAAAAAGGTTGAGGTATGAAGTTCACGGCAAGACTCTTGAAGTCTATTCGCGTGCAGAACTTGATACCGGTACGACTTATACTGTTACGTTTGCGGGCGGCATCAAGGACTTGCGAGGAAACGCGCTTGCGAAGCCTTTTCAGGTTGTTTTTTCGACGGGTGCGACAATCGATTCTCTCTCGCTTAACGGTCGCGTGATGGTGAGCGATTCTCTTGTCCGTAAAAAATCTTATCCGAGTATTGGCCTTTATTTGATGGGCCCTGATCGTGAGTCGAAGCGTTATCTTGAAAAGTATCGCGATACGGTCACGAAGGTTTTGGATTCTCTCCCGATGCTCACGAAGGAAGAGCCGCTTTACCTCACTGCAGCGGATAGCATTGGAAACTTTACGTTTACAGGCCTTAAGGCAGGCCGCTACCGTGTCGTCGCTTTTGTGGATGGAAATGGCAACCACAAGATCGAGCCTTCATCGGAGCTGGCGGGCGTCTGGGTTTCGGACCTTGTACTTACTGAATCGACCGCAGATACGCTTTGGATACCGCTTGCCGACCAGGATACATCGCTGTTGGAATTGGAATCGCTGTCGCAGCCTTTCGCAAACGTACTCGAAGCGAAGTTCACACGCCATGTGTTCTACGATTCTTCTTTTGCGGATACTTCGAATTGTGAGCTGACATCGGCAAGTGGCGATACGCTTCACCCGCAACTGGTTTTTCTTGGAACGGCAAACGCTCCGCGTTTCTACTTTGATCCAAAGCCCAAGGATGATGTTTTGTACAAGTTTACGTGCTTTAACGGCAAAGATTCCTTGAATCGCGCTTTGGATACTGCAAGAAACTATGCAGAAATCGAATGGAAAGAAATGGAAAGCGATACGCTTCCACCAAAGATCCAGACGGTGCAAGTGACGGGCAAGGCGAAAAATGCGTTCCCGGATGATTCGCTTGTCGTCATTTACAATAAGCCCGTTCTCGATACGTTGCAAGATTTGTTCTTTATTGTCGAAAATAAGGATACGACTCAAGTGGATGTCAAAAAGCTTGATCCGATCCGCTATGTCGTTCAGCGCCGCGAACCCTGGCCTACCGATTCCAAGTTTAGCCTATTGCGCGGCTACCGCGATACGACTTTGGCAAAGGCGGACAGTAATGGAGTCCGCGATACCGTGATTGATATAAAGTATGAACGTAAACTTCAATTTGAAACGATTTCCAAGTTAAAGCTAGCTTCGCTTGTGGGTAAAATCCCCGGGGGAAGGAAAGGTGTTTTAGTTCGTCTCAAGTCCGCAGAGACTGGAAAGTTTGAATATGCAAAGTGCTCCTCTCATGGGGTGTTCTCCTTTAACGACCTTGTTGAGGGCGCTTACATTATTGACTATTATTATGCAGACAAAGGGACGGATTTGCCTAATGGCGGATCTCTGAATCCCTTCAGATTTGGTTCTGCCTGGCGTGCCCCGCTTGATACCCTGAATATCAAGAGTGGACCGAATGATTTAGAACAACTGATGCCGAACTTGCCGGCATTGCCTTAAAGGATGGATTAAGATGGTAAAGATTCCAGCATTTGTAGCGCTTGACTTGGAAACGACAGGCCTGGATTTTGAAAAAGATGAAATCATCGAAGCTGCGCTCGTTCGCTTTGAAAATGGTGAACCGAAGGAAAATCTTGATTTTCTGGTGAAGCCCTCTTCTGCGGAACTACGCCCTTTTATTGAAACACTCACTGGAATCAACAAAGCCGACTTGGGAAGCGCTCCAGACTTTGCGACGGTCGCAGGTCAGATTTGCTCGTTTGTGGGTGACCTCCCGATTGTCGCTCACAACGCTGTTTTTGATTCCAAGTTTTTAAAGCAGACGTTTGCGAAGGTCGGTATTTCTTACGATTCCCACGTTTTCTGGGATTCGCTTACGCTTTCGCGCATCGCTTTCCAGGATGTACCGAACCATCGCCTCGATACGCTCGTGCAGGAACTGGACATTGAGCGTAGCCGTGCCCACCGCGCATTGCCTGATGCCGACGCTTGCGGGCGCTTGTTCGTGAAGGCTCTAGAAAAGATTTCTACAATGGATCCGTGGATCTATGATGCCCTTTCTAAGGTGGCCAAGGGATCTGGCTATGAGACGCTTTTCACTTCGGATGTCGAAACGCTTGCTCCTCCGAAGTACAAGTTGCCCGCTGCTCCTGCCGTGGAAGCTTTGCCCAAGTCCAAGGCTCCGCGCGTAAGCGAGTTCTTCAAGGAAGGCGGATTCATCTCGTTTGTCGTCG
>Ga0265298_10005950_pt1 | contig 15185 bp, 7 predicted proteins | sample AusTroGonzalo_MG_3_FD_193486 | JGI IMG/M metagenome (GOLD analysis project Ga0265298, IMG submission 193486) | Bovine rumen microbial communities from tropical cattle in Woodstock, Queensland, Australia - Gonzalo_01 | ecosystem: Host-associated > Mammals > Digestive system > Stomach > Rumen ... | reverse complement strand
TGTGCAATCTTCATTTCGGCAGTATTTATGATTTCGATTTTGTCGCCTTTGCCGGCAAGCAGGGTGTTGATCTGCTCCGAGCAATCGAGCGATTCCAGCGTGTTCAATACTAAGGTCATCTTTATTGCCACCCTCGCGGCGGTGAGGGCCTCCTTTTAGTAATATAACACCCGAGGCCCAGAAAAGTGTCACTTTATTCTTCTATCATTTCGCAGAATTTTAGGCCGGCCTTTATAAGGGCTTTTTTGAACTTTTTCAAGGTCTTTTCGCCAATAACTTCTACAGGCGGGAAGTCGATAGAATAGCCGCTTTCTACGCATTCATAGTTGCGTTCGTATACGATAGCCTTTTTTTCGGCTTTTTGCTTGGCAACCAAATCTGCTAGCGAGACGACATTGCCGTCTTGATAGAGTTTACCGTCGATTCCCATGATGAGCCCGCGAGAGTAAGGGCCAAATTCTGTTTCGATATCATCATATTCTTCGTCACCTTCCGATGAGGCAGCAACTTCACGGCTGGGCATGAATGTTCGTGGCACAAGAACGGAGTCTTTGTGGAACCAGTCTACACGGTACATAAAGCAACTGCAGTCATACCAGTTGGAGGGGAGGATGCTTAATGTATCGCGGTCCCATTTTTTGTGAAGTAAGTTCTTTTGAGATTGGGTCAGCACAAAGTAATGCCTTTGAGAAATTTGTTCAGCTTGTGCTGGTGTCAACGCTATTTTTTGTTGCAGGGAAAGGTCCGTAAATCCGTCCATGCGCTGTTCTTCATCTTTCGGTTCAGAGACTTCTGCATCGATATCGCTAGAGGCTCCTTCAAATTTGACTTCGGATATGCAAAGGTCTAGCCAAGTGCTGCCGGGGTAAATGGAATGGACGCGTATATAAACGCTATTCACGTTTTCGACATTGAGAATCACCGTTTGCCAATCCATCTGGTCTGCCAGTTCCCATTCCCTGACTAGATTCTTCTTTGCGGTCCCGTTGACGTAAATTCCGATTTTCTTGGCACGGCTGTTTTGGTGGAATCGCTTTATGCTTTTCCCATAGCCGTTATAAATGAGGAGGCGGCTCAAGAATGTCGCCTGCTTTTTCAAGTTGAATTGCAGAACGACTTCGCCAGAACCGTAGGTGAGCGCCCAGACGGTCTTGACATTTCCGTCGACCATGTTTTTGGAATTGTAGTTGTTGCCGGCCTGATTCCCCAGGTGGTCTCCGGCGCTGCCGATGCTATATACGCTTTGTACTTCGAGGTTGTCTGTTGGAGGGGCTTTGCCTGCCAGCTTCGTTAAATCAGTGTTCCCGGAAGCGAACGCGAAATTCCCAATAAACGCTAAACAAAGGCTAATGCTTTTTATGAACTTTGGAAAATTCATAAGTTCTCCTCTATTTCTTCTTGTGCAGTACAAAATAGTTTATAGTCCGCCCCAAGGTGAGGCAGACTATAGATATAGTTTATTCTATGGGGAACTGGATAACCGAGAGCCATTTTTCAGGGTCTTCTTGGTTCCAGGGCCCGTCAATGTAACTGGTGCGAGGTTTCCCTGCGATTTTGTAGCCTTTTTCTTCGATATAGCGGAACGCTTCGATGAACGACTCGTAGAAGCGCTCGTAGGGGCCGACATGCTTCATGCAGAGCGCCTTGGGGACTGCCGGAATGCGTTTGAACTTGATGATATCGCTGTCGGTACCCATCTCCACGACCTGCTCGCAATATTCGATATCGATGTCTGTCGGGGTGTATTCCTTGTTGTGTTCGATGGTAAAGCAGTATTCTGGCTTGGGACACTTGCAACCGAGGCGTTTCATTTCAGGGCCGATTTTTTTGTAGCACATGGGGCCCAGCGCTTCGAAGTTGGGGATGATTTCCCGATGACTTGCCACGATGATTTCCGGCAGAGACTGGATGCTGAATTTATCCATTGTATTCATTTCCTTTAGAGAATTCTTCCAGTTGAGCAGTTGGTCGCGGCGGGCAATCAAACGTTTCAGTTGCGTTTCCGTTTCCTTGATTTTCTCTTCCATCTGGTGGATGCTCGGTGTGTGCGAATCGTCTTCGTACAGTTCCTTGATTTCGTCCAGCGAGAATCCGAGATTTTGCAATTCGCGGATGCTTTTTAACTTCTGCATCTGATCGATACTGTAGTAACGGTAACCCGTCAGGTTGTCCACGTCGTGGGGCAATAGCAGACCTTTTTGTTCGTAGTGACGCAAGGTCTTTACTGTCACCTGCATCAGCTGCGAGAACTCTCCGATTTTGAGTTTGGTTTTGTAGTTTGTCATCGTACGATTTTGGTTAGGATTCGAATCTGCTAGAAATATAAGGCCTGCCCCAAGGGACGAGTCAAGAGGAAAAATGAAAAAAAATAAAAAAGTCGCCGTGAGTGCCGGCGACAGTCGCCATAAATGTTTGCGACGTTTTCTGTTTGATTGTTTTTGCTATGTCCTACATTCTTGCGGCTTTTGCGCGGCGGCGGAAATGCTCGATAAGCGGGGCAACGGTTTCCTTGAAGTCGTCATGCGTCTCGATGCGAACGAAGTCGATGGACATGCGCTGGAAGAGTTCCTTGGTCGCTTTGCCTTGACGCTTGGCTTCGCGGGCGAATGCTTCGCGGAAGGAGGCGTCGCCGGTGTCGATGAGGAGGGTTTCGCCTGTTTCAGGGTCCTCGAGTTCCACAAGGCCTGCGGGCGGGAGTTCCATTTCGCGCGGGTCCACCACGGAGACCGCAAGCACGTCGTGGCGCTTGCGCAAAATCTTGAAGGCGTTCTCGAAACCTTCGTCCAGGAAGTCGCTCATCACTACGACCACGGCGCGGCGGTTCAGAATCTTGCCGGCATATTCGAGCGCCACCTGCGTGTTGGTGCCGTGGTGCTGCGGCTTGAAGTAAAGGATTTCGCGGATAAGGCGCAGCACATGCTTGCGGCCCTTCTCCGGCGGGATGAAAAGTTCGACCTGGTCGGTGTAGATGAGCAGGCCGACCTTGTCGTTGTTCTTGATGGCGGCAAAGGCAAGGAGCGCGGTGAGTGTCGCCATGACTTCGCCCTTCATCTGCTTGCCGGAACCGAATTCCGAAGAACTGGAGGCGTCGACCATCAGGAGCATGGTCATTTCGCGCTCTTCGATAAACTTTTTTACATAAGGCGTGCCCGTACGCGCGGTCACGTTCCAGTCGATGGTGCGCACGTCGTCGCCCGGCATGTACTCGCGGACCTCGCTGAACTCCATGCCGTTTCCCTTGAACGAGCTATGGTAAGCACCGGTCATCACGGTGTCGAGCGTGCCGCGAACGCTAAGTTCGATGCGGCTGACTGTCTTTAAAACTTCTTTATCAAGCATTTTTTAGTCTCTTTCGAGAGGGAATATACAAAAAAACAATATGCTAGAACAATTGTTTTTTAGGGTTGAATTCTATGGTTTTACATTTTTTTTGAATTAAGAGTATGCGGGAGGGGACCACGCTCAGAGTTGCGAAGGCCGCCCGGTCCCCTCCCTGCACCCTCCCCTTCCCCGGCCGACGCTCCCATTCTCGTGTCCGAAAGGTTTTATTGCCAATGGCTGATGGAATTTCACGCAATTGGTTATGGAAATGCAGGGGTAGGGAATGCTGGGATGCTTTTTCTTTGCGAGGCTTTTTTTCTTCTTCCCCGGCCGACGCTTCTATTTTCGGCTCTTTTTACAGGCGGATGCCGGTGTCGCGCTGGGTTACGGTCGAGCAGGCGGCATGGAAGGCTTTTTCGCTCGCGACGATGGTCACGGTTTTCTTGGCACGGGTGATTCCGGTGTACAGGATTTGGTTGGTCAGGAGGGGGTGCCCTTCGCGTGTGGGAAGGAGCATCATCACGTGGTTGTATTCGGACCCCTGCGATTTGTGTATCGTGATGGCGAATGCGGGCTCGATGGCGTCCGCCGGCAACAGCGTGAGCGGGTAGAATTCGAAGCGTTCCCTTTTTATCATCAGGTACGGTCGGCCATCCTTGAAAATGACGATTCCCGTGTCGCCGTTGTACAGCTTGTACATCGACTGGTTGCGCGTCAAGATGAGGATTTCTCCCGGGAAGTACAGGTTCGCGGGATGGCCTGCCTTTGTGCCGTATTGCCGGATTTTTTTGCAGGCGGTCTGGTTCAGCGTTTCGACTCCGCGCGGGCCGCGGCGCTCCGCCGAGAGAATTCGCTTTTGCAACGACATTTCCCAAAGCCGGTTGCATGTGGACTTGTCTTCGAGATCCATCTCCTGGGCGGCTTTTTCTGCAAGGGCTGGCATTTCGGCAAAGTCCTTGACCCAGTCGTTCACGAGCGTGGCGATGGCGGCCTCTTCCGCTTTCTTGCCTCCGGTGGGGGAGTCGATGAACTTCACCATGTCGCCGGATGCCATTTGAACCTCTGAGCGGCTTTGGATTGCCTTGGCGAGTCTGCCGATTTCGGAATCGTCGGTAAAACGGTTCGATTTTGTGAGCTTGACGACGAAGTTTCGCGTCGTGTTTTCGGGCTTGAGAATTTCGCCCAGGACAGCCCCCGCTTCGACAGAGGGCAGCTGGTACGGGTCGCCCAGCACAAATACCCTGGAGCCTTCCTGGATGGACTGCAGGAAGGCGGCGAAAAGCGAAATGTCGATCATGCTCGCTTCGTCGATGACGAAAATGGAATTCCTGCTGAACGGATTCTTCTTGTTGTAGCGGAATCCCCCGTCGTCGGGTGTGTATTTGAGCATCCTGTGAATCGTGCTGCTCTCGAGGTTGCTGAGCTTGTTGAAAATGTCAGCGTGGGCTTCCTTTTCGTTTGGCTCGATTTCGTTGAGGCTCCCGACGAGGCTTTCGCGCATACGGTCGGCGGCCTTGCCGCTCGGGGCGGCGAGATGAATGTCGTAATCGAGGTATTCCGGGTGGGATTCCAGCATGCACCAAAGGATATACAGCACGACCGTCGTCTTTCCGGTGCCCGGCCCGCCCGTGACAATAAGGTTTTCGCTTTGCCCGCGGATAATGGCTTCGGCCTGTTCGCGGTTTACGAGGAATTTGCCTTCGGGGTTGTTCTTGTTTGCGAACTTGGGATTCTTGGTGTGAATCCTGGATATTTTTTCGATGCAGTTCGCGATGGCCGATTCCGTCGGCGTTGTTCCGTCAACAAACAGCGTTGACGTGGTGCTTTCGATGATGCGCTTGGCCTCGAAATACTTTGCGATATACAGGTAGGTGATACCGCCGGAGGGGCATGCGACAAAAAGCTTGGAATTCTTCTCGTCCGAAACTTCGCAGTCGGCTTTTTCCCAGCTGATGATGCTTTCGAACTTCTGCTCCAGAATGGCGGCGATGGCGCTTTCGATAATCGGCTTGAATTCGCTTGCGTCACCGAAATCCCTGTCCATGAAATTGATGGAATCGGTATCGTAGAGCTTGAGCAGCCCGTTCCATTTCTGAGCCCATTTTGAGTAAAATAGTTCTACGTCCAGCGCGAACTGCGTATTGCCATCGTCCTGCAGCGAAAGGACGAGGTGGAGGAATTGTTGTACGCATTCCGGGAGATTCGGCTCCACTTGCGTAATCAACTTGTGCAGGTGCTTGTTGATGGGGGCGCTGACTTGGCTCATTGTCCGTCCTCCCCGGCTTCTTTGCGCTGGCGCATAAGCTTGCGGATGTTGCTATAGGATTTTTCGAGGGCGGCGAAGTTTTCCCAGGTGTGCGCATAGATTCCGCTTTCGGTGCCCGCCTTGCAACCGCGTACGAATACGTAGTACATGCCGCCAAAGAACTTGTCGAAAATCTCGGATTCGGTGAGCGGGGCGTTCCCGTCGCTTGCTCCATAGAATTGCTTGAGCCACTTGATAAGGCAATAGCAGTAAAGCACCCGCTGCACGGAATAGTCTTCGTCAACCTTTTTCTGTACGCTTGCGGGACTGTAGTCTCCGTCTGCCATCACGTCGGATTTCCAGTCAACGATGGAGAACCGCAGTTGCCCCTGCGTGTCGTGGCGCATGAATACGAGGTCGATGAATCCCTTGCAGATGCTTTGCAGGTATTCGCTTGCCTCGCCGTTGTCGTCGGTGGTGGCGTTCAGGTTGAACTGGACTTCGGCTTTTCTGCTGTTGTCGTCAAGGCTTGTCAATTTGAAACATTTGCCACTCCTGTGCCCGGCCTCGATGGCGGGCAGGCTTGCGTTCAGCGTGTTCCACAGGATGTCGAGCGTGTGACGCGTCCATTCGTCCTTGTGGTCCCAGATGGGTAGGGACTGCTTCTTGAACGTTTCCTCCACGAGCATTGAAAGCTCTGCGGAACCATACATGGATTCTGCATTCTCGTGGCTCAAGCCAATTTCTTTAAACTTGCTGAGTTCAAAGATTTCGTGGAGCGCGTTACCGATTTTTGAACCGCGCGGGTACCTTATGCTGGCCTCGATTTGCGAGGCGTCGGTCTCAATGTCTTCACCTGCATAGTGATTCGCTTCGGCGCTTCCTTCCTTGTCCAGATTCGCCTCTTCGTCGATGCTGAGCGTGGATTCCTTCTTGCCGGCAAGCGTGCTGTAGGAATGCTGCATGATGGCGAGCTTGCTTACGCTCTTTTGCAGCGCCTGGATGTGCTCCGTCTGCTTGAACTCCGCATCGTCGCTTTCTTCTTGCTGCTTTCCGGACAATTCCTTCGCGGGGGCGAGGATTTTATTCTGGACATCGCTCTTCAAGTCGCGTTCGATGTAGTAGTCCCATTCCTTTGCGGTCGGTATGACGGTGAAGAGATTCGCATTCTCCTCGTCGGAACAGAACTTCGTCATGGATGCGGCGAGGAATTTGAACTCTTCCTTGGGAATGCCGTTGCTATCGAACCAGTTTGAATAGCGGGGGAGTATCAGTATCGAGGATGCTCGAGTGAAGTCGACGTAGAAAAGCCGAGCCCATTCCTGGAGTTCTTCCGCCTGTCGCGCATCTTTCGCGGCCGCTCCGTAGCCCAGGCGGATTGTGTCGCCTTCGTGGTACAGGTAAGGCCCGCTTGTGGACCTGTTGAGCTGTTTGAATCCGGCTACGGAAATGACGACCGGGAATTCCAGGCCCTTGGAAGCGTGGATGGTCATCACTTGGACCGCATCAAAGTCCGTTCCCTTCGCGACGAGGTTCCCGTCCTGATCGTCCGCATCGCCCGTGAGACTCGCGAGGTCTTGCAGGTGGCGGATAAGGTCGTCTAGGGTACAGCTGTGGTTGTACAGGTAGTTGATGGCGTAGTTGCCTATCTGGCGGAGTTTCGTGAATTCCTGTAGTTTGCTCAGGTCGGAAAGCCGCTTTTCCACTTCGCTCTCGCCGTAGATGCTTTCTTGCATTTCCGCGAAACGGCGCTGGTTCGCGAGTTCCTTCCAGTGGCATATCATTTGCCGCTGCTTGCTGAACGGATCGTCGAAAAATTCACTTTCCACGTCGCTCAGGTCGATGGCAAAGAAATCGGTAATCAGCGCTTCGTTCAAGATGCGTCTGTTCCACGCGGAAAAGTCGTTTGCATCGATTGCCTTGAACAGCGAAATCCATTCGGCACATTCGCGTCCGTAGAAAAGATTGTCGTCCTTATAGCGGGTGTAGGGCACCCCGGCGCGTTTCATGGATTCCTCGATGTTTTCCATCTCGCTTCTAGTGCGTGCGAGGACGGCGAAATCCCTGAATGTCACGTTGCGGTAGATGTCCTCGCTGTTTTTTGGACTCTTGTTGAAAACTTGCAGCTTGGTCCGCTTGCCATCTCTTGAATCGACATATGTGCAGCATTCAATGATTTTTTCTACGCAAGTTTGTGCAAAATCGTTGCTGATGACTCCGTTTTCCGAAATCCAGAAGGGTGCAGATTCTCCCCATTTGCCCGCATTCTTGTTGTAGAACTTGGCATTCGGCTTCTGGAGTTTCTTGTTCCCTAAATCACCGTCGGGATCTTCGCCGGGTGCATAAGACGGATTGAACGCCATTCCCTCGCCAAAGAAATCCTTGCATGCGAAGAGCTTGTTGCACGCTTCGATGATAGAGTTCGTGGAGCGGAAATTGCTCTTGAGGTCTTGACCGTTGTCGATTTCCTTGGTCGCCTTGAGGTATACATTTACGTCGGCACCTTGGAAACTGTAGATGGACTGTTTCGGATCGCCCACTACGAAGATGGAATGGTCTTTTGCGTCTAGGAAAATTTCCTTGAAGATGTCCCACTGCAGCTGGTTCGTGTCCTGGAACTCGTCGATGATGGCGTAGCGGTACTGTTCACGCAGCCGTTTGCAGAGTTCGCTCGCTTCGCCATTGGCACCCCTATTGAGGACTGCGCTGTGGACGGAGAGAATCATGTCGTTGAACGACTGCATTTTGTTGTCGCTCTTGTACTTTTGCCATTCCGCAAAAAGCGGCTTGATTTGGCTATAAAGGAATTTTTGAACTTGTGTCCGGAAGATGTCGCTGGAAATTTCCTTGAGGTTGTCCTTGAATTCCTTGAAAAACATGAATGCGTTGTAAGCTTCGGCTGGCCACGACTCGAGCGTCTTCGAGGACTTGAATATTTTTCCGTTGAACAGGGTGGCTCCATCTTCCCATTCCTTGAGGGAGTCAATGAAGTCTCCGACCGTGGTGCCGCCTGTCTTTGTAAAGCCGAGGTCGCGATGCTGATCCAGTATTTTGAGGTTGTCGGCAATCAGCCTGTTGCTTAACAGGTCGGCAAAATTTTTCGGAGCCGTTTCGAACATGCTTTCTTCTGCACGGTCGATGGAGACATTCTCCTTGCCGTCGGCGGCTTCGCCCTTGTACATGTTGATTGCTGCGGAGAGCTTTTCCGTGAGCATACTCTCGAGCGAGTCCGCGGCTGGTGCGGATTGCAAGATTGTCTGGTAGAGTTCGTCGTTTGGCCACCTGTCGCGGGCCCAGGCGCTAATCATCGTCTTTACGCTCTTGTCGTCGACCATGGCGAGGTCGAACGGGCGTCCCGCTTCGTAGGCGAATTCCTTCAGCGCTTTCTGGCAGAAAGAATGGATCGTGAAGATGGCCGCATTGTCGATACTGCGCAATGCCCTTTCGAATTTTTCGGCGGTGCTGCGTTCCGTACCTTCTTTATCCAGGACTTCTTCCATCTTTTTACGGATGCGGTCCTTCAATTCTCCGGCAGCCTTTTCGGTGTAGGTGACGATAAGGATTTTCTTGAGTGGGCAACCTTCGCTTACGAGTTTTGCGACAATCTGCTGGATTGTGTACGTCTTGCCCGTTCCGGCGGAGGCTTCGATGAACAGGTTCTTGCGGGGGTCGAATTTTTCGATATTCATTCTTCGCCCTCCGTGTTTTGCGGTGCACCGATTTCGATGCGGAATAAGTCCTTCTGCTTTTTCGCTTCGGCGGACCATGCGCCCAGTTCACCGTTAAAGTCGTTTTGCGGGTCGAATCCCGTGTCCTTGCGCTTGTCGAGCAGGTGACGCTTTTCAAAATACGTCCATGCGCTGTTTAATTTTTGTGAGTACTCGAAAAAGGTTGTTATGGTTTCGTCGACCATGTCGATGGGGACGGCCTTGGAATATTTCTGCTGGAACGCCTTGTCGTAAAGTGCGGAGAGCGTTGTGCGCGCCTCTTCCGGCGTCATGCGTACCTTCGCCTTGCTGGGCTCGTTTCCTTTGGTGCTGTAGATGGAAATGTCGACGGTCTCGGCCTCGTGGGAATCTTTTTGCGCGATGAGCGCGAGCGCAGCCACGTACGGGCCCGTGTATTTGCTGTTCCTGAAAAACTTGTTGCCCGCCTTGCCCTTCATTTCCGATGTCGTGATGCTCGTGATGCTGTTGTGCTCGCTGTTGCACCAGTCGGGCGTCCCCAGTAATGTCCACCGCGTTCCGTCGGGCTGGACGACAGGCAGTTCAATCTTGTCCTTGAATGTCCAGCGTCCGGCATCGCTTGCGGGAGAGTCTGGGAAATTTTCCATCTGCTGAAGCAGTGCGTCTTTGCGGCTTTCTGCGACTTTCCACAGCTTATCGCCGTACTGGCCGTCAGGAATCTTGCCGTTCAGCGTGAGCGACTTTCGGAGGACTTCTAGGTCATGCGCGTTGCCCGTGATGGCCGCTGCGACCATGCTCTTCATGAGGGAACTTTGTTCCAGACTGTCAAAATCGATGGGCTCGAAGGTTTCTTCGCCCGGATTGGTGGACTCGTCGTCCTTTTGCATCATTTGCGAGATGCGGAATTCGAGGGGATCGTCCAGGAAGCATTTCAGCTGGTACAGGCTGACCCATCCCGGGCTCTTGTCGATGGAGCCGCTCGGCAATGGGGACTTCGAGGCGGGATCGTCGCGGGCCACCATGTTCTTGTACACGGACTTGTTCCGGAATTCCTTCGAGGTGAACAAATCGCCGTAGGGGCGAGTCTCGTCGAGCGGGATTTCCTTTTGCTTCCACAATTCTTCGGCCTGCTTTTTTGCCTCGGCAGCAGTGAGGGTGATGCCTTCGGCCTTGGCGCTTTTCTTGATGGCGTTCTTAAGGAAATTCCTGATGTCGTTGACGACGGAAGAGGGGTACAGATCCTCGTCCTTGACGATGTTCTTATTCACGTAGCTGATGTGGAAACTTTCCTTTGTGCACATCAACTGGCACAGGAATGCGTAGCGGCGTTTGGCGATGGGCGAGTCGTCGCCGGGCCACGGGGCCACGGCCTTGCGCAAGTCCAGTGTGTTCTGCGTCTTGGTGCCTGGGAAACTTGTGGAATCCGCCCCGATAAAGAACAGGTGCTTTACGGGGATAATCCTGTTGGGGATGAACTTGGAGAAGGTAATCCCGTTGACGAAAAGGTTGCCACAGCTGTATTCGGAACTTTCGGCGGCACTGCAGAGCGTTTGCGAAATGCAGTCCCACGAAATGGAGGGCGCTCCGGCATCGTACTGGACTCGCAGATTTTCGAGTGCTGCTGTCACGTTCTGGAAAATGATGGTCTCCCCGGCGAATCCTTCCGGCGGGTTCGGCATGGCAATCCACTTGTTCAGGAAACTCACGACCTTGTCCAATACGTCGGGCGTCACGGCGGGTTCGTTCTTTGCAAACCCTATCCATTCCTCGAGTTCGTCGATGCAGTCGGCAAATCGGCTCAGTGCCGTACTGTTCGCACTCATCATGTCGGCGTAGGGGAGGCATTCCTCGTTTCCCATGTCGATGGTGTGCGTGCCGAATCGTGACGCAAGGACCCTGCGCAGGTTCTTTTTCCAGTCGTTCTTGCCATTGCGCGTGCGGAACGTGCTCGTATTCCTGACCCAGGTTTCCCAGGCTTCCACGTTGTCGTCGGTGATATGGCGCGTGTTCTGCACAACGGGATTGCGGATGAGGCTGAAGAATGCGGGACGGTTCAGACTGCGTGATTTCTGCACGGCGAAAAGGGCTTCCAGCGCTTCGGCTGTGAGCGAAGCCTTCGCGGGCGAATCGACAATCGAGAAGGGAATGCGCATGGCCGTTCCCTCGGCGCCTTTGCCTTGCGGCGTTCCTGAATTCTGGTCGAATGCCTGGTAGATGGCGGTGCGGTAGTCGTCAAGGCAGGGCGAAAATACAAGAATGTCACTGATGCGGTTGACGGGATTGCCGTCAGCGTCCTTTTCGGCGAGCAACTTGCAGATTTGCGTGTGGAGCGCTTCCATCTCGCGTTCTTTTGTGGGCGCGGCCGTCAGCGTGAAGCTTTCGTCCGGTTTACAGGAAGCTAGGTCGGGCAATTCGTTCTTGCGGCTCGCGACCATGTACTGCACCTTGTGCAGCAGCGTATCGGTGGAAATGGCGCAGTTTTCGCCGGAATCCATGTCTCCCGCAAATTCAAAATCGTAGTCCGCTGCCTGGCACCAGAGCTTTATGTTGTCCCGACCGGATTTTCCCCAGTAACACAGCAGTGCGTTTTCAGAAGCTGAGTCTACGCCCTCTTCAGTATCGTCATCGTCGGGATCGGCTGTTTCGTCAAGTTGGGTGCAGAGCCTGTCGCGGATATTGTCCGGGATGGGTCCTGATTCACCTTGCCACTCGCCGTTACGTGAATGCCATTTGCGGTGGATGTCGATACTCGGCGTGCCCGCATCTTCCCAGAATTCCATGCACGGGTTCTGTATGTACGCAAATACCTCGTGTTCCTCGGCGAACTTTTGCAGGATGACGCGGTAGAACTGCCCCATGCCCGTCAGCCCGAAAATGAATACCGGCAAGGGACCGTCCGGACCCATGAACTGTTCGCAATGGAATTTCCCGTCGTGGTTGTCCATGCAGTCCTTGAACAGGAAGGGAATCGTCAAATACGTTGTATTGAATTTTTGCGGAAGGTTCTCGTTTTTCCGCTCGTTCATGGCGTCGAAGGCACGGGTCAGCAGCGAAGGTTCGGTACCCTGCTGGTGGAAAACCTTGGAGTAGAGCATCCGCTGCCATTTTTCGCGGTCGCCGCCGTCAAAGAAATCTTGCAGTGCGCCCTGTTTCCAGCAGTCAAGAATGCCATCGGCAAAGTTTCCACCGCTCTTGCGGATGAATCCTGCCGGTCGCGAAGTCTCGTATTCCAAAAAGAGCGAGGCCATCTTTCCGCAAAGGTCAAAGAGGTGCTGCTCGTCGAGTTTGCCGTCCGTTTCCAGATAGCGTACGACCTCGTCGCCAAGTAGACGGTAGTTGCGCGGTTCGGCACAATCAGTTTCTGCGCTAACCATGTTGACGTTGTCTGCTCCTGCGTTTCCCTTCCCGACATCTTGTTTTCCGTAAAGGTATGCCCATATGACGTTTCGCAGCAGGTCCGCATTCAATTTCTTCTTGGTGTTGTCGTCTTCGTGGAGAATCTTGAGCAGGAACTTGTCTATCATCATGGAGTTCAAGTTCGCGAGCGTCCCACACTTTTTGACCCAGTGCAGCCTGAACCACTGTTCCAGTTTCGGGTCCGGGAAAATGACCACGGGTGTCTGGAACGGGTTTCCCCAAGAATCCTTGACGGCCTTGATCAGTTCGTCGGCAAGGTCTTCGAGGTTCAGGGAAAATTTCAGGTGCAGCATACCGACAATATATTTAAATCGGGGCGGCGGAAACGATTAGCTTTGCGCTTCTTCGGAAGTTTTGCCTGTGATGTCGCTTATCGCAAATACGGCGTGGTCTTTGTCGAGACCCCAGAAAATTTCGATGCGGAAAAGCTTGCACGGTGTCGTGGAAATGTCGCGGAATGTTGTGGAGTATGATCCTTCTTTTTCGAGACGTGAACGGATGTAATCGGGCTGGATGTATTGGGTTATCCTTGCCTTGTCCTCTTCGTGAACGTTCTCTATGATGAATTTTTCCGCCGATTCCATATAAGTGAGGGTGCCGTCGTAGTATCGGTCCGTGACATTTTCGCCTTGGAATGTCGTGACCGATTTGTTTGCTAGGTCGGCGTAGTAGGCAACGGCGTAGCGCTGGGTGAATGCCTTGGCGAATATCCTTGCGTTTTCGTAAACGGCGTTTGCCACGCGCTCGTTCTCGAGTTGGACCAGGTTGTTGATATCCGTGAGGCCAACGACGAGGCACGAAGGATTGTATTCGTTCATGATGAGTTTTGTTTTGTGCCAGGAATAGCCCTTGTCCATCTTGACTCGGCATCGGAACGAGATGACCTTTTCCTTGCGGAGCAACTTGAGGAATTCGGAATTCATTCCGTTCTTGAGGAAGTCAGGGAGATCTCCCGGATGAATAATTTTGGACATGAACACGTTGAAATTGTCTACCGAGAACGTGTTGGGCGGATTCTTATGGTCGATGGCGATAATCGCCTGCATGAAGTTCGCCGAGGTGTGTATGCGGGAGACTTCGTTAGTCTCTATATTGATATGGCTGATGTAGTCGAAGTCGTCGGCAAGACCCGCAAGCACGGATGTGAGCTTTTGCGTTTCTTTTTCTGCTGTGATGTCTTCCACGCTGAGGACAACGCATTTTTCACCGGTCTTGTCGTACCCGAGGATTGCCTTGCTGCGTACCCAGAACATTTCGCCTGCCAGCAGCCATCGGGCTTCAATAACTTGCTGCTCTCCTGTGACAAAGATGTGCATGAAGTTTTCTTTCGAGAAGAACCTGTGACACGAAATCTTGTCTTGTTCGAGAACGAGCGGATCGATGTTCATCTCGACACTGGTGAAAAAATCTTCCGAAAATGTGAACCGCTTTGCGAGGGCTTCCAGGTGCTGATTGCCTTTGCGAATAATGTGGGTGAATGCGGCAGTGAACGGGTTGATGAAGTACAGCTCGTTGATGTTGTCGGCAAGCGCATTGATGTTGTCGAGGTCGTTGCTTTTCTGCCTTGCTGTCGCGCTGACGGCGTTAATCTCGTTTTCGATGACTTGCCTGCCATGCCTCGTGATGAGGGCGGCGATGAACAGGAACACAGACAGGATAAAGGTGGCTTTGGTGTCAAACAGGCCAACCGTCCCGAAGATTGATGTGTAGTCGAGCCCGTCGGCGGCGATATTGACCGCCTTGTTCAGTCCGAGGAATCCCGGTGCGACATTGAGTGTCGTTTCTTCGGCGAATTCGGCGAGGTTGAGGTCTATCAATCCGGAGTAAACGCTGATGGGAATAAGGCAGAAACTGAAGATGATAGACCAGACGATGCTAATCAGGCCTATCCTGATTGTGAACCGGGCGTCGTAATAGCGGGTGGCGACTAAGAAGGGGCCGGCGAAGAGCAACCACTCCATCTGACCGAACAGTATGGAGACAATTGTTGCGAAGCCAAGTATGTACAGGGTGATGATCCATTTGAGGTCGGGACCTCTGCCGTTGCGCTGCTTGATGAGGAGGAATAGCAGGATGCGTACGACGTTCTCGACGACTAGGAGGGGGAGCAACAGGTCGAACGGAATGAACGAGTCTAGGAAAAGGAGAAGGAAAATCAGGGCAACCGAGATGATGCAGATGATGAGCATGAGGTTGCCGGCAAATAGGTTGGCCTCGCTTTCGTTTCTGTTGAGAATGTCTTCGGATGTTGTCATTTTCGTCCTTCCTCTATCATCTTTTGCGCTTGCGGCCATAATAAAATAATCTAAATAGAATCTGAATGTGTGCCGGAACGGACAAACAAGCGTATTTTCGGGGGCCTGTCGGAGCATTATTTCCTATATTCAAAACGCAAAACGGAGTTTTATTATGGAAATTAAATGGCTTAATCCCGATGCGAAGTTTGACCGCCTTGTGCTGGCGGGCGATATTGGTGGTACCAACACGAACCTTGGCCTGGTCGGCTACAAGGACGG
>Ga0265298_10005949_pt1 | contig 15185 bp, 7 predicted proteins | sample AusTroGonzalo_MG_3_FD_193486 | JGI IMG/M metagenome (GOLD analysis project Ga0265298, IMG submission 193486) | Bovine rumen microbial communities from tropical cattle in Woodstock, Queensland, Australia - Gonzalo_01 | ecosystem: Host-associated > Mammals > Digestive system > Stomach > Rumen ... | reverse complement strand
CTGGCGAGGACGGCCTGACCTACGTGAACACAGGAACCACGAAGTGGGGTCCGTCGGATGCCGACTTCGACACCGCCATTGGTAACCAGACGGCAGCCTGGAGCTTTGAGGTGTACGACTGGCAGGATGCCGAGGGTAACGTGTCGCAGCAGACCTACATCCAGATAGCTGCGAATACAGCCTTCCCCTATATCAGTAGCGATGCACAGTATGAGAACCCGAAATTCCGCATAGAGTCGCTGTCAGCCAAGAAGATGGTGCTGGTTTACGACGCTCCAGACCGCTCGATTGCCTGGCGTTTCATCCTGACCAGCGAGGAAGGCGAGAAGGAGTGGAACGGATTCGATGCCAATAGCGACTTCAATATGTGGAAGACGGTGGAGTACACTATGTTCTTCTGGTATGCTCCAGGCTGGTCACAGATAGCCGACCCGGCTTTCACCGCCAACGGTAACGACTACACCGTGACGCTGACTGAGGCAACCACCGATCAGTGGCAGGCTCAGATGGCCTTCAAGACCACTAACATCTCAACGAATGCTGCTACGAACTACGACTTCTCGTGCATTATCAACAGCGACAAGGACCTGAACGGGGCTACCGTGAAGCTGGTGATGGACGGCGACGACAATGTGTTCTACTTCACTGACCGCATCGACCTGAAGGCAGGCCAGGACTACATCTTCTGGAAGAGCGACATGTCAGGTATCGACATGGAACGTGTGAACCTGTTCTTCGACTTTGGCGGCTGTCAGGCCGGTACGACTGTTAATATCTCGAACATCGTGCTGAAAGACCATGCCAACGACGACGGTACAAAGCCCCCGACGGACGATCCTGATCCCGAAAAGCCCGAAATGGACTGGGATTACAATAGTGCTGCCAACTTATGGCTGGCAGTCGACAACGGTACGCTGTTCGATGCCTTCGGCTACTGGTTTGCTGACAACAGCTGGACTCAGATTGCCAATTCGGAGTGCGTCCACAGCGGCAATACCTACGAGATTGTTCTTCCAGAGGGTATGGGAGGCAGCCAGTGGCAGGGTCAGTTCCACATTGACACCAAGCTGACAGCCAGTGCTGCAAAGGCCTACAACTTCTACTTAGTGATGGAGGCTGATGCCGACTGTCCGGGTGTAACCATCAAACTGACTGATAGTGGCGATAGCAATTTCTTCTGTGAGGGCCGTCACGACATCAAGGCAGACGAACCGTTTATCTACAAACTGACGGGTGCAACCCTGAAGGACGGTGTCGATGCTACGTCCATCCGCTTGTTCTTTGACTTCGGTGGTTCGCCTGCTGGCACACACGTCAAGATCAGCAAGATTTACTTCGAGGAGGCTGTCGTACTGAACTACGACGATCCTGCCAATCTCTGGAAGGGTGTCGACAACGGCTCTGTAGCCAGCTCGTTCGGCTATTGGTTTGCTGACAACAGCTGGACTCAGATTGCCAATTCGGAGTGTGTCCATAGTGGTGACACCTACGAGATTACATTGCCTGAGGGTATGGGTGGTTCGCAGTGGCAAGGTCAGTTCCACATCGATACCAACCTCACCGCCAGTGCTTCTAAGGCTTACCATTTCCAGTTGGTGATGGAGGCAGACCAGGACTGTCCTGGTGTCACCATTAAGCTGACTGATGCTGGCGACACCAACTTCTTCTGCGAGGGCCGTCACGACATCAAGGCCGACGAGCCGTTCACCTATACGCTGAAGAATGCCACCTTGAAGGAGGGTGTCGATGCTACAGCCATCCGTCTGTTCTTTGACTTTGGCGGCTCTCCTTCCGGTGCGAAAGTGAAAATCAGCAAGATTATCTTCAAGGAAGCCTGATCAAGGTTAATAGTAAAAGTAAATAAGTGAACAATTTGCTACCGCTTAATTATCAAATGAAAAGATTCATGCTTAATACATTCCTGTTCTCTCTCGCCGTGGCCCTTATGGGCTGCGGAGGGAGCGACGACGATTCGAAGTCAGAAACGGTGACCATTACTGCCTCGCAGGAAAGCATCAATGTCCCTGCAGAAGGTGGCAGCTATTCAGTTAGCATTAATACTACCGGCAAGGAGTGGGGGGCTTATACAGAAGCCAACTTCATCACTATAGAGACCAGTAACAGTGCTTCGCAGACGGGTACGGTGACCATCAACGTAGCAGCTAATCCCACGACGAGCCAACGCTCTGGTACTGTTATCCTCATGTCTGGCACGACGCGTAAGAACATCACTGTCGCCCAGGCAGCTGCTGCCCAATCGGCCTATAACGCCCCTGAAGGTTACACGCTGGTTTGGCAGGACGAGTTTGACAAAGGTTCGGAACTGAATGGTGATGACTGGACACATGAGGTGCAGAAATCCGGATGGGTGAATCACGAGTTGCAGAACTATGTGAACCACAAGACACCTGAGGGTAATTTCGTCACCGAGGTGCGCAACGGCAAACTACGCATCACGGCCCTGAAGGAAAACGGCAAGGTCTATTCAGGACGTGTCTATGCCAAGGTGAAGAGCGGGTGGACCTACGGTTACATCGAGGCCAGCATCAAGCTGCCGAAGGGTAAGGGCACGTGGCCTGCTTTCTGGATGATGCCTGTGAACTTCCATTCATGGCCTGCTGACGGTGAGATAGACATTATGGAAGAGGTGGGTTACCATCCTGACTATGTATCCTCGAGCCTGCATGCTACTGACCACGTACACTCGAACGGTACCCAGATAACCCACGAGATGAAGTGTGAGGGTGCCGAGGGTGAGTTCCACACCTATGCCATCCTCTGGACGGCGAAGAACATCACCACATACGTGGATGGCAAGGTGCAGCTCACCTATGACAATCGCGGTCTGGGACGCAGCGACTGGCCCTACGACGATCCGTTCTATGTCATCTTCAATCTCGCATGGGGCGGTGACTGGGGTGGTGCCCAAGGTGTTGACGAGAGTGCCCTGCCTGTTACGATGGAAGTTGACTACGTACGTGTTTTCCAGAAAAAGTAAGTAAAGAATAAAGGTAAAAAAGGTAAAAAGTAAAATGAGATTAGTTAATATGTTAAAGAGAAAGCTAAAGGTATTAGGACAGGTTAAGGTATTACCTTTTTACCTTTTTACCTTTTTACCTTTAGCCAATGCCCAGACCTTGCCCGTCTATCTTGACGAGACAAAGCCTGTAGAGCAACGCATTGACGATGCCATCGGTCGCATGACACTTGACGAGAAGATTGCTGTCATTCATGCACAGTCTAAGTTTTCGTCACCTGGCGTGAAGCGGCTCGGATTCCCTGATTTGTGGACGGACGACGGTCCTCATGGAGTGCGCCCCGACGTGCTGTGGGACGAGTGGGAACAGGCGGGACAGACCAACGACTCATGTGTGGCATTCCCTGCACTGACCTGCTTGGCAGCCACATGGAATCCTGAGATGGCTCGGCTCTACGGTATCTCACTGGGCGAAGAGGCGCTCTACCGCAACAAGAGCGTGATACTGGGTCCTGGTGTGAACATCAACCGCACGCCCTTGGCCGGCCGTAACTTCGAGTATATGGGCGAAGACCCCTATCTGGCATCGCGTATGGTGGTGCCCTACGTTCAGGGACTGCAATCGAGGGGTGTGGCAGCGTGCGTAAAGCACTATGCCCTGAATAACGACGAGGAATATCGTCATCAAGTGAACGTCAAGGTCTCCGACCGTGCCCTGCATGAAATCTACCTGCCAGCTTTCCGTGCTGCCGTACAGGAGGGTGGGGCGTGGTCCATCATGGGAGCCTACAACCTCTATCAGAACCAACACAATTGTCATAATGCCATACTTTTAAATAAAATCCTGAAACAAGATTGGGGCTTCGACGGCGTGGTTATCAGCGACTGGGGTGGCTGCCACAGCACGGAAGAAGCTGTCGTCAACGGCCTTGACCTGGAGTTCGGCACATGGACGGACGGGCTGACCATGGGAGCCACCAACGCTTACGACAACTATTACATGGCTGAGGCTTACAAACGGCTCATTAAGGAGGGCAAGTTCACCACCAAGGAGCTCGACGACAAGGTGCGTCGTGTGCTGCGTCTCTTCTTCCGTACTACCATGAACCGGCATAAGCCTTACGGTTTCCTGTGCTCCGATGCCCATTACGATGCTGCCCGCAAGATTGCCCAGGAGGGTATCGTGCTGCTCAAAAACGAGAAAATCAGAAAATACAAAAATGATAAGGAGGTTGCACCGTTGTTGCCGTTGGATATGAAGAACGCTAAGAGAATCTTGGTGGTTGGCGAGAACGCCATTAAGATGATGACTGTTGGCGGTGGCTCCTCGTCGCTGAAAGTACAAAGGGAAGTTCTGCCCCTTGATGCTATGGTTGCTCAATGTTCAATGTTCAATGTTCAATGTGACTACGCTCGTGGTTATGTCGGTGATACCATCCAGAGCTATAACGGTGTCACTGTAGGCCGCAGCCTCTACGACATGCGTACACAGGCAGAACTTACCGCTGAGGCCGTAGAGAAAGCACGGCAGGCTGATGTGGTCATCTTTTTCGGAGGACTGAACAAGAGCGAATATCAGGACAGTGAGGGTCATGACCGCAAGCAGTACGGGCTGCCCTACGGACAGGACGAACTCATCGAGGCACTGGTGAAGGTGAATCCACGGCTGGTCTATGTGAACGTCAGTGGTAATGCCGTGGCAATGCCGTGGACTGACAAAGTGCCCGCCATCGTACAGGCATGGTTCCTCGGTTCAGAAACAGGCACTGCCATCGCCTCCGTTCTCTTCGGCGACGTTAATCCTTCCGGCAAACTGCCCTTCACCTGGTATGCCTCACTCGACCAGTGTGGCGCCCATGCCCTGAACACCTATCCTGGTACTTGGCGTGCTGACCATAAGATCATCGACGAGGAATACAAGGAAGACATCTTCGTGGGCTACCGCTGGACAGACCGGTTAAAAGGGAAAAAGGGGAAAGACGCTAATACGCCGTTGTTCTCCTTCGGTCACGGACTAAGCTACACCACATTCAAGTTAGGAAAGCTGACTGCTGACAAGAAGCAGCTGACAACTGATGGGCAGATTACCTTCACCATCGATGTCACCAACACAGGAAACCGTGCTGGGGCAGAGACCATACAGCTCTACATTTCCGACCTGAAGTCGTCTGTGGAACGCCCTGTCAAGGAACTGAAGGCCTTTAGCAAGGTGATGCTCCAATCAGGTGAGACGCGCCAGGTAACTTTCACTATCGACCAGTCAGCCTTCTCCTTCTACGACGAACAGCAAGGCGTATGGCGTGCTGAGCCAGGTGAGTTCGAGGCTATTGCAGGAACTTCTGCAGCACGGCTTGCCAGCCGTCTTTCCTTCACGTTAAACCCGTGAAACAACACATTTTATTGGATTTTTCATGAACAGCTGTGGGCGGCACTTCTCCAAAGAGGAAGAGTGCCGCTCATGGTTGTAATGCCCCCTTCCTTCCCGAAAAAATATTTCAGAAAAAAGTAGGGCTGTGATGCTGTTATTTCAAAAAAAATGATTATTTTTGCATCGGAATTCATTCAAAGCTTTTTAAAATTTATGTCAATCTTGATTATTTTTAAGCTTTTAGGTTCGCTTGCCCTGCTGATGTTCGGTATGAAGGCAATGAGTGAAGCCTTGCAGAAAATGGCGGGTCCGCAGCTGCGCCACGTACTGGGAGCCATGACTACAAACCGCTTTACGGGTATGTTAACTGGCATGTTGGTGACGGCCTCGGTACAGTCGTCGACGGCAACAACGGTGATGACGGTGTCGTTCGTCAATGCAGGGTTGCTGACGCTGGCACAGGCCATCTCGGTCATCATGGGTGCGAACATCGGTACAACGCTCACGGCGTGGATTATGTCGGCAGGTATGTCGTTTGATGTGAGTAGTTTGGCCTATCCGGCATTCTTCGTGGGTATCATCCTGATCTATTTGAAGAGGTATCGCTACATTGGCGACTTCCTGTTTGGTCTGGCTTTCCTCATCTTTGCGCTGGCAACGTTGCGCGTGACAGGACAGGACATGCACTTGGGCGAGAATCAGGTGGTGCTGGACTTCTTTGCCTCGTTCGATCCGAACTCGTTTGTCACCACCGTCATCTTTTTAGTGTTGGGCGGCATCCTGACGTTCTGCGTACAGTCGTCGGCAGCGGTGATGGCCATCACCATGATACTCTGTTCGAGCGGTGCTCTGCCCATCTATCAGGGTATTGCATTAGTGATGGGGGAAAACATCGGCACCACGATAACGTCGAACTTAGCGGCCATGTCGGCTAATACACAGGCTCGCCGTGCTGCTTTGGCGCACATGACGTTCAACGTGTTCGGCGTGGTCTGGATTCTGTTTGTTTTCCGCCCGTTCATCGACATGGTGTGCGGCTGGGTGGGATACGATGTGACGATGGCCAAGGAGGCTGCGGGAACGGCTGTCTTCCTGGCTAACTCGGCCAAGCTGAGCTTCGTGCTGGCAGCGTTCCATACGAGCTTTAACGTGGTGAACACGTTCATCCTCATCTGGTTCATACCGCAGATGGAGCGTTTCGTCTGCTGGGCCATCAAGCCGAAGAAAGTTGACGAGGAGGAGGACTTCCGTTTGCACTTCATCACTGCCGGTATCTTGAAAACGCCTGAACTCTCGGTGTTGGAAGCGCAAAAGGAGATTCAGCAGTTTGCCATCCGCATACAGCGTATGTTCGGCATGGTACGCGAGCTGTTGACGGAGAAAGACGAGAAGACGTTCAACCAGCTGTTCACCCGTATCGAGAAGTATGAGGGCATCAGCGACAGCATGGAACTGGAAATTGCCAAGTACTTAGACGAGGTGAGCGATGCCCACCTGTCGGACGATACGAAGGCGAAGATCCGCGCCATGTTGCGTGAGATCTCGGAGATAGAGAGTATCGGTGACGCATGCTATAATATGGCTCGCACTATTGCGCGCAAGTACAACGGCAAGCAGGATCACTTCAACGACAAGCATTATGAGCATATCCACCAGATGATGGAACTGACGAATCAGGCACTCTCGCAGATGAATGCGCTGATGGGCGGTCGCAAGGATGCCTACGATGTAAACCGTACGTTCAACATCGAGAACGAAATCAACAACTACCGCAACCAGCTGAAATCGCAGAACATCAACGATGTGAACAACCACGAGTATAGCTACGCCGTTGGCACCATCTACATGGACATCATCAACGAGTGCGAGAAGCTGGGTGACTATGTGGTGAACGTTGTGGAGGCCCGGATGGGCACCAGACAGCGGGAAGCGTAAAATTATTCTACGAAAAATAACGTGCGTTCGGATTTTTTTGTTTATATTTGCAGCGGAAAAATAAATTAAACATATAAAGCTATGTGTAAAAAACTATTTTTAATGGCCATGACGTTAACATGCTCGTTGACGCTGATGGCACAGGTTACAAATTCAGCCCTCACTGGAAAGGTAACCATGCAGGACACAAAAGAGGAAGTAATTGGTGCAACCATACAGGCCGTCCATGAACCTTCCGGAACCAAGTATGCCGCAGTAACGAACACCAGCGGACGTTTCACCATCCAGGGTATGCGTAACGGAGGCCCGTACACCGTCACCGTGAGCTACATCGGCTATGAGACGAAGACCTTTAAGGACATCGTCCTCCAGCTGGGTGAGACCTATAACCTTCCCGTCTGGCTGGCAGAAAACTCTACCGAGCTTACTGAGGTCGTCGTCAGCGGTAAGGCTTCGAAGTTCACAGCCGAGAAGACGGGCGCATCGACCAACATCAACAACCGTGTCATCAGGGAACTGCCCACCATCAGCCGCTCCATTGGTGACATTGCCAAGTTGTCGCCCTACTATGGTGGTTCTAACAGCTTTGCTGGCAGCAGTGGTCGTTCGGCTAACTTTACGCTTGATGGTGCCAATCTGAATAACAATTTCGGACTCAATGCCAACCTGCCGGGTGGTGGCAATCCTGTTTCGATGGATGCCATCGACGAGGTGCAATTAGTGGTGGCACCCTTCGACGTACGCCAGACGAACTTCATCGGCGGCGGTATCAATGCTGTCACTAAGTCGGGTACGAACACTTTCAGGGGAACAGCATATTATTATTATTCAAACGAGGATATGCACGGTAATCGTGTTGACGGCACGCAGAACGCAGAGCCAAACCCAGACGAGCAGAAGACATACGGCTTTACGCTGGGCGGTCCTATCATCAAGGACAAGTTGTTCTTCTTTGTCAACTATGAGCGTGTGGAGTCTGACGATATCCCCACCTTCTGGCGTCCCGCGGCCAGCAGTGATGAGGCAGAAAACAGCAAGACGTACACCTCGCGGACACTGATTTCGGATATGCAGACCATTTCTGACTTCGTAAAGCAGAAGTATGGCTACGACACGGGATCGGCTACCAGCTATCCTAAGGGTATTAAGAACAACAAGTATTTGGCACGTATCGACTGGAATATCAATACGGCACACCATCTGGCACTGCGTTTCAACCACACAAATAACTCGAAGTGGAACACTCCGAGTGCCACATCGCGTGGTGTTGGTGGACTGACCTCAGCTTGCGTGGGCATTAAGTCGATGGCCTTCTCCAACTCCTTCTATGAGCAGCAGAACAAGGTGACCACTGTTTCAGCTGACCTGAACAGCCGCTTTGGAGACAAAATCTCAAACCAGTTGCTGTTTACTTATTCTGATATGGACGACCCCCGCAGCAGCAACTCGTCCATGTTCCCGCACATTGATATCATGAAAGACGGTGACCCCTATATGGTGCTGGGATATGAGCTCTTCACCTATAATAACCGGGTACGCAATACCATTCTGACGGCGAACGACAACTTCACTTACTACATGGGTAACCACAAGCTGACGGCAGGTCTGGGCTTCGAGCACCAGATGGCCCTTAACAACTATATGAAGCAGGGCTCCGGATACTACCGCTATGCCAGCATGCAGGACTTCATGGAGGGTGCTGCCCCCATCGGTGTGGCACTGACGTACGGTTATGACGGAGATATGGAGCCTTCGTCGAAGGTACGTTTCAATCAGTTCGGACTCTATCTGCAGGACGAGTGGAACATTCTGGAGAACTTGAAGGTCAATGCGGGTATCCGTTTCGACAACATTACATTCTATGATGACGACCTGAAGTTCAACCAGGCACTCTATGACCTGGACTTCGGCGGACGTCATCTCGATGTCGGTTCATGGCCAAAGGCTAACGTGCAGATTTCACCGCGTATCGGATTCTCGTGGGATGTCTTCGGTGACCAGGTGCTGAAGTTGCGTGGCGGTACGGGACTCTTTGCCGGACGTCTGCCGTTAGTGTTCTTCACCAACATGCCTGCCAACTCCGGTATGTTGCAGAATTTAGTTATTGCCAAGGCTGGTGACGCGCGTCTGGCCAACTTTGCCGGCGGGCTCACTACTGACAGAGATCAGATACGTGAAAAGCTTGGTGCTCCCTATAGTATGGATCCCAATGGCATCATCCCCTCTGAGGTGGCTGGTGTTGACCCGAACTTCAAGATGCCGCAGGTGTGGAAGTCATCAATAGGCCTCGACTATCAGGTGCCGCTGCCATTCCCCGTGACGTTGACTGCTGAGTATACCTACACGAAGAACATTAATGCCGTTAACTTGGAGAACTGGAACATGAAGAATCCTGACGAGACGTGGGAACGTCTGCAGGGTGCTGACAACCGTTACCTCTACCCCTCCAAGAAGGCTGACTGGAACTACTATACACAGTATAGCAATGTCTGCGTGCTCACCAACAACCACAAGGGCTATGGTTGGACGGCCAGTTTACAATTGAATGCTGAGCCTATCAAGGACCTGCATCTCTCTGCCGCTTATACACACACTGTCAATAAGGAAGTGACGGGTATGCCAGGCTCCAATGCCGGGTCTGCATGGTCGTATATGCATACGGTCAATGGACCGAATGTGACAGATGTCAAGAACTCCTCATTCGTTACTCCCGACCGAGTTATTGCCAACATCAGCTATCAGTGGGGCGGTGGCCGTGAGCACATCTCACTCTTCTATGTTGGTTATTCACCATCAGGATGGAGCTATTGCTACAGTAACGACCTCAATGGTGATGGACTGGCCTACGACCTGATGTACATCCCGCGTGACGACTCGGAAATCAAGTTCGTCAGCGATGATGACCGTGTAGCCTTCTGGAAATATGTGGAGCAGGACGACTATCTGAAGAACCACAAGGGTGAATATGCCGATGCTTATGGCGCAAGAGCACCCTGGGTTCACAGCTTCGATGTCAAGTTTGCACACGACTTCAACCTGAAGATTGGCAACACGACGAACAAGTTGCAGCTCATTGCCAACATTGAAAACATCGGTAACCTCTTTAATTCCAAGTGGGGAGTGGCAAAGACTGCCCCAGGCATGTCGAACAACATGATTAAGTTACTCAGTGTGGCCAAGAAGGAAAACGGGGTGCCTGTGTTCCGCATGAATACCAACTCGGACAATTCCTATATGAGCAAGACCTGGGACTATAACCATAGCTATGGTCAGTGCTGGAAACTGCAAGTAGGACTGAAATACTATTTTAATTAACGATAACGAAAACAAAAAAGAATAACAATGAACGAAAATACAAATAAACAGCAAGGACAGCTGCAGATTGAATTGCCACAGGAAGTGGCACAGGGAGAATATGCTAATTTTGCCATCATTACCCACTCCAGCAGTGACTTCGTGTTAGACTTCGCAAGAGTGTTGCCAGGAATGCCCAAGGCACAGGTCAAGAGCAGGCTTATACTTGCTCCAGAACATGCCAAGCGCCTGTTGGCAGCCTTGCAGGAGAACATCGTGCGCTACGAACGGGAATATGGTCCTATCAAGATTCCCAATCAAGAGGCGCGGACCATCTCACCCTTTCCTGTTGGCAAGGGCAATGCATGAACCGACAAGATGGAATATATGTCGCAAGAAGGCTACGATAAACTCGTAGCCGAACTCCGTCAATTAGAGGGAGTGGAACTGCCTCAGGTTCGTGAGGCCATTGCCGAGGCCCGTGACAAGGGGGACCTTAGCGAGAACTTTGAGTATCATGCTGCCAAGCGCGAGCAGTCTCGCCTGCTTGGCAGGATACGGTTTATGCAGCGGGTGCTGGAACATGCACGGGTCATCGACAAGTCGGTACTCGGAAGCGACAGCGTCGGACTGCTCAGCAAAGTGGAAATGACCAATCTGGCCAATAACGCCAGAATGACTTATACGATAGTGAGTCCCCATGAGGCTAATCTCCGTGAGGGAAAGATTTCCATTAAGTCGCCGATAGCACAGGCACTGCTGAGCAAGAAAGAGGGTGATGTCGTGGAAGTCCGTGTACCCGTCGGCATCCAGAGACTTCGCATAGAAAGCATACGATTGTAGTGTTGTAACCTACTAACCAATACAAAATGATGAAACAGATACTGACACTTTCCTTTGTTTTCCTTTTCCCCTTCGTTGCCATGTCGCAGCAGAAGGCTCGTGTACAGAAAGCCGACCAGATGGTGGTCAGCACAGAGTCGGGATTAGTCAAGGGCTTCAATCAGGAGGGAACGACAGCCTTCCTGGGTATTCCCTATGCCAAGGTTGAACGCTTCATGCCACCGCTGCCTGTTGACAAGTGGGACACTGTACGCATTTGTGACCACTGGGGACCTCAGGCTATGCAGAACACCAGGGGACGCAAGCTAAGCGAGGCGGAGATCTCGGAGAACTCCTGTGTCCTGAATGTGTGGACGACGAATCTCATTCCGCCAAAATCAAAAACTCAGAAAGTAAGCCTCAAGCCGGTGATGCTTTGGCTACATGGGGGCGGTTTCGATTCAGGCACATCAGCGTGGAACCCTGGCATGCAACTGGCAAAGAAAGACGTGGTGGTGGTCAGTGTGAACCACCGTCTGAACATCCTCGGCTTCCTGGACCTCTCGGCATGTTCTGAAAAATACAAGTATTCTGGTAACGTGGGTATGCTCGATGTGGTGCAGGCTTTGCAGTGGATCCAGAAAAATATCTGCCAGTTTGGTGGCGATCCGACGAATGTCACTATCTTTGGTGAGTCAGGTGGTGGAGGTAAAGTAGGTTCGCTGCTTTGTATGCCTTCTGCCAAGGGCCTGTTTCAGAAAGCCATTATCATGAGTGGGACCATCCTCAATGTCAACACCAAGCAGATGACCGAGGAACTGGGTAAGGCCGTGTTGAAGGAACTGAATATTGACGCAAACCATATCGATGATATTAGGAAAGTGCCGTATGAAGAGCTCTATGCCGCTGGTCAGCGTGCCATGGCTGCCAGCATCGGCACTCGGAAGCCGGGCACGCCGATGATGTGGGGATTCGGGCCGACACCAGATGGTGAGACGATGCTACAACAGCCCTTCCAGGATGGTTTTGCCGATATCTCCAATAACGTGCCTATCCTCATTGGCACGACATTCAACGAGTTGCAGGGTCTGCGCTACGATCAGCCTATGACACAGGAAGAGGCACGTCGCGAGCTGTTCCAAACGTTCGGGTTTGATACAGGCAATTATATGAAAGCCTTTGACGAGGCTTATCCTGGGCATACACCGCAGGATCTGCTGAGCATTGACTGGCTGTTCCGTCCGAAGACCATCATCACCGCCGATGCTATTGCAGAAACACGTCAGGCACCTACCTATATGTATATGTTTACCTGGCGCTCTCCTGTGAACAAAGGCAGTGTGCATGGCCATGAGCTGAAGTTCTGTTTTAATACGCTTCACCTTGCCGGTAACGAGCTTCCGCAACCAACTGAGGCTGATCAGCGGCTGGCCGATACCATGAGCAGCGTATGGGCTCAGTTTGCTAAGACTGGTAATCCTAATATCAGCGGTTTGCCCGACTGGCAGCCATATACGAAAGAGAATGGTGAATTGATGGATTTCAACTACGAGTGTACTGTCCGTCATAATCATGACCGTCAGTTGGCACAGATGATTGACAAACACTGTTTCCAGCAACTCGACGATTTCCGTGACCTTCAGAACAGCAAGCAGCTAAAGGTGGGCGATGTCACCATGACCATCTTCCCGCAGAAAGGCGGTAAGATTATGTCGCTGAAATACAAAGGAAAGGAAGTAATCTCACAGCAGAAGATGCCGGAATCCTTCGGTAGCACCTTCTGGACCAGTCCGCAAAAGGAGTGGAACTGGCCGCCTATCCCTGAGTTCGACAAGCAGCCATATCAGGTGGAAGAGTGTGATGGCCGCCTTGTCATGACCAGTCAGGTCTCAGAGAAATTGAAATACCGCATCCGTAAGGAAATCAGTACCGATCCAAGAAACCAGGCTTTTGTCGTTACCTATTCTATTATCAATGAGAGCGATGAGACTCGTCAAGTGGCTCCTTGGGAGATTACCCGTGTGCCCAACGAAGGCCTGATCTTCTTTGATGCTCCTCTTGACGACATCACTCCTGCAGGGCTGATGTCTTTTAGGGCAGAACATGGCGCAGTGTGGTACCAGACCGATGAAACCAATGAAAACCGAAAGATCAATGCCGATGGCAAGGGATGGCTTGCTTACTGCAATAATGGCTTGCTGTTGGTGAAACAGTTCGAAGACCTCAACGCATCGCAGCCTGCTCCAGGTGAAGCCGAGGTGCAGGTTTACGTGAACAGGGGGAAAACATATATTGAACTGGAGAGTCAGGGCGCCTATACGACGTTGAAACCCAAGGAACAGGTTAGCTGGACAGTTCGCTGGTATCTGCAGCCGGTAAAACAGGATGAGTCTCCAGCCCAGCTGATGCAAATGGTCAGGAATCTAACGGAAAAGAAGCTGGACAATCCAGTGGCAGACCTGCTCAAGGCAGACCCGAGGAAGGCATACGGCACGGATTACCCGTACGAATTTACCTCGGACAAGCTGACGAAGGCTCCCAGTGGCTATAAACCCTTTTACATCAGCCATTACGGCCGTCACGGCTCGCGTTATTACTGGAATGCTTTCCTCTATCGTGAGTTGGACAGCTTGTTGACTACTGCCCACAGGAAGCAGCAACTTACTGCTGAGGGTGAGGCTTTCTACCAGCGCTTCGAGGCTGCCAAGGATGAGTTGGCGACCGGTGTGAGTGAATTGAGCGACTTAGGCTGGGAACAACATCAGCGTATTGCCAGGGTGATGTACAACAATTTCCCGGAAGTATTCAAGAAAGGTGGCAATGTGCTGGCTATCTCGTCGCTGTCGGGTCGCTGTGTGCTCAGCATGTCGGCCTTCTGTCAGGAATTGGTGCAGTGCAACCCGAAGATAGAAATCCGCGAGCAGTCATCACGCTTTACCCTCGATGGTGTGGTGCCGGGTGACAGACAGAATCCTGTGAAGCATGATTTCCCCAAGCCCAAGGCCCGCTTTGAGAAGAATCGTGACCAGTTCAAGAGCAATGATACGCTGCGCGAAAAAGTCATCAGCCGTACCTTCACCAGTACCCAAGGACTGCCGGGTAACCTGCACCATATTGGCAGCAACCTCATTAACCTCTACACTTCGTTGCCCAACATCGGTCATGAGGGGATGATGGGTAATCTTATTACCGACGAGGAAATTGCCAGTGAGTGGGAAAGTGCCAACCTCGGAACTTATGCTTGGCTATTCCCTGACCAGTATGTCATGATTCCTATTCTGCAAGACATTCTCAAAAAGGCTGATGCCGTTATCGACGGAAGCAGCGATCACATTGCTGACCTGCGTTTCGGACACGACAACTGCTTGGGACCCCTGCATATCCTGATGGGCATCAACGGAGCTGACCTCGACCCGGAAAACCCGTACGAAGTCATGAATTGTTATCAGAACTGGGAAACCTGCAAGGCCTGCAATATGCAGCTCATCTTCTATCGCAGCAAGAAAGCCGGTGACGATATCCTCGTGAAGTGCCTGCTGAACGGCAAAGAGGCCCGTCTCCCCGTTCCTACGGACAGTTATCCCTACTATCGCTGGACGGACTTCCGCCAATTCTATACGGACCGTTGCAACAGCGTTTCGTCGTCTTCTGGGAAGTGATGGAAACGGTGTGCACTCGCTCAGTCCTTCTTCTTGTTACGTGGATGGTGTTCTAAGATTTGCTGGCGTAGGGTACCCATGTCTACATGGGTGTAGATTTCGGTAGTGCTAATGGATTCATGGCCTAACA
>Ga0265298_10005948_pt1 | contig 15186 bp, 18 predicted proteins | sample AusTroGonzalo_MG_3_FD_193486 | JGI IMG/M metagenome (GOLD analysis project Ga0265298, IMG submission 193486) | Bovine rumen microbial communities from tropical cattle in Woodstock, Queensland, Australia - Gonzalo_01 | ecosystem: Host-associated > Mammals > Digestive system > Stomach > Rumen ... | reverse complement strand
CTGCGGATTCGGTTCTATCTGCGAGGTTACAATGTCGGCAATCTTCCTCATGGTCTCATCGACCTTGTTCAGCCCGACGATTGTGCCGTCATCTGCTACGCCAAGCACAATGTCGCCTCCATTTGCATTCAGGAACGACACAATCTCCCGGCATATCGTATCGGAATAGCTTCGTTTGAATTCAAGAGTCTCGGTCTCTGTTTCAGCGTATCTTGCCATAAGCGTTTCCTCCTTGATGAATGTTCATGCAATACAATAGCACGTTTGCGACAAAAATCAAATTAAACCGACAAAATAATGTCGCAAACGACAACTTTTCATGCTTTTTGAGCTTGGAATGCGACATTTAAACCGACACAAGCTCGATGGATTGTCCGGTCTTATATGGAAAATTGGGCATTATTCCTTCCTCAATTCCAGATCCGTCTTCTCGCACGTAAGGAGAAAGTTTTTCGTTTCACCCGTCGTACGTGTCGTATCCGTCGTTTGGACGGATACGATGGAATGAGGTATGTTCGAAGATGCGAAAAAGAGCTTGACTTTACCAGTATGGTATGCTATTTTATTGCTACTCCGATTTGAAGCAGGTGGTTTCAGTATTCCACCCGCCTTCCGGTCCTCTCCACTTCCAGAGAAAAACAATAAGAAAGGCTCTGAACATGGACAGACGCAATTTCATTAAAAGCGGCGTCGTTGTGGCCGCTGGTGCAGCCCTTTCCGGCATGGCACCTCTTTCCGCTCAGGACACATCCGACAAGAAGGAATCCAAATCGCTGCGCGTTCTCCTGATCAATGGAAGCCCGCGTCAGAACGGCAACACGGCAACGTCTTTGGCCGAGGCGGCAAAGAGCCTCAAAGCCGCCGGAATCGAGACTGATGATTTCTGGATCGGAACGAAGGCCGTGCACGGGTGTGTAGCGTGCAGCGCCTGCGGCAGACTTCACCGTTGCGTATTCGAGGATGATCCCTGCAATGAACTTCTTGCAAAAATCAAAGCCGCGGACGGGATCATCGTTGGAGCGCCGGTCTATTACGGGCAGCCCAACGCTACGGTGCTGGCGCTTCTCCAGCGTGCCCTGAATGCAAATCCCGGAGGCGTGTCGGGCAAACCTGTCGCATGTCTCGCGGTCTGCCGTCGAGGCGGATCGACAGCCTCCGTCCAGTGCCTCAATATGCCGTTCCAGATGCTCGACTGCATCCTGATCGGCTCCCAATACTGGAACATCGCCTACGGGATGACCCCCGGCGAAGCTGCGAAGGACACGGAAGGCATGCAGACCATGCGGAGAATGGGCGCGAACATGGCCTGGGTTCTGAAGAATCTCCACGCCGATGGTGCTTCCCCCATCCCGCCGAGAGAACGTTTCGCGATGATGAATTTCATCCGGTAACGTGAAAAAGCAATCAATGGAACCCCGAACTAACGAAACACCGGCAAGGAGATTTATCCGATGAAAAAGAGTATCAACGTTCTGGACTACACGGAAACCATTCTCAAGAACGTTCAAAAAGGTGTGCTGCTCACCACTGCCGCGGACGGGAGAATCAACACGATGGCGATCTCCTGGGGCACACTCGGTATCGAATGGGGCCGCCTTCTCTTCACCACGTTTGTCCGTACCGGCCGGTTCACGCGGGAACTTCTCGACAAGAATGGCGAGTTTACCGTCAATATCCCCATGCGTGGCAGCGATCCCGTGCTCGTAGGGAAATGCGGCACATGTTCCGGTCGCGACGCAGACAAGTTCAAACAGTTCGGATTGACGCCCGAACCCGGTGAGAAAGTCGCCGTTCCCGGCATTCGCGAGTATCCGCTCACGCTGGAATGCCGCGTCATCTACCGTCAGGAACAGGACAGAGCCGCGATGCCCGCCGAGGTCATTGCGGAGTGCTACCCCGAAAACGTCGGAAGCGAAAACTGGGGCGCGAACCGCGACATCCACATCGCATACGTCGGGGAAATCGTCAATGCCTATATCATCGGAAACGAGGGGGCATTGGATGACGATGACGAGTTTGACGACAACGACAAATTGGATCATGTGAAATGCGGTGGCGGAATTCTGGATGAAGACGATTTCGACAAAATCGACGATGAAGACGAAAGAACAGGGAAGCCGTGACGGGCGAGACGGAGACGCCCGGAGATAAGATATTGAAATCGGAAACAACTTCAGTCAGCTCAGACAAGCACGACTGTCTTCATTCATAAGGAGCAAGATGCTATGAACAAGACATTACTGACCGTGGCACTGGTGATCGGCGGAGCATCCCTTTTCGCCGGGGATGTGTTCCGTTTTCGAGGTGAAAATTCACAGGGGACATTCGAGGAAAAAGGTCTTCTGAAGACCTGGCCGCAGGAAGGCCTGACCCCGAAGTGGACCTGCACCGGACTCGGCGAAGGTTATTCCAGCGTGATCAAGGTCGGAAACCGCCTGTACACCACTGGTTCCGACATGAGCGGAGGCAGAGGAAACAACAAAGAAAAAGTCGTGTGTCTGGACCTTGACGGAAAGCTGATCTGGCAGACCCCGACAGGTGCGAGGTGGGAAAGGTCATATCCGGGAGCCCGCTGCACGCCGACCTTCGTGCCGGGCGAAAAGGAAAGCGAAGGGCGTCTGCTTGTATCGACCGGCCCCGGCGAAGTCTACTGTCTGAACGCCGCCGATGGAAAGATCCTCTGGTCGAAGGCCGTTTCCAAAGAGTACGGGTCCAAATTCGATTCCTGGGGACTGGCGGAGAATCTGGTCGTGCACGACGGTCTGGTCTTCGTGACGGTCGGCGGAAGCAAGGCGCTGGCTGTGGCGCTGAAACTCTCCGATGGTTCTGTAGCCTGGACTGCGAAACCGAACAATGACCGTCTGGCGTATGTCACACCCGTCATCGTGAAAGACCAGCTGGTCGTGATGACAGACGCCAAGGTGGACGGCATCAACATGAAGGACGGCACGATCCTGTGGGAAGACGATTACAAGGCAGTGACCGGCGTGGGCGGCATGTACGGCAGCAACTGCGATTCCGCCATCGTGCAGGGAAACAGGTTCATGGTGACGGCGGCCTACAATCGCGGATGTGTTCTGTACGAGTTGAACGAGGACGGCAAAGGCGTGAAGGTCATCTGGAAAAACAACGACCTCGATCCGCATCATGACAACGTCGTGCTCGTCGACGGCAAACTCTACGGGTCGACGTGGATCAACAACGACAAAGGCCAATGGATGTGCGTGGATTGGGAAACCGGAAAGACTGTCTATGATACGCCCTGGGAAAACCTCGGCAAAGGCTGCATCATCGCGGCAGACGGCATGATGTACATCTACGAGGAGAAACGCGGCACGCTGGGGTTACTCAAACCCGGCGACAAGTTCGAGGTCGTCAGCAGTTTCCAGATCAAGTTCGGCAACAAGGAACACTGGGCGCATCCCACGATTTGCGACGGCATCCTGTACGTCCGCCGAGGCGATGCCCTCGCTGCGTTCGACATCAAAGCGAAATGGGCTGAAACCCAAGTCATTCTTAACGGAGAAACATTGCTATGAAAAACGATGCGGAAGATTCGATCAGGATCGCAAGAGAATATATGGATTCCCTGCAGGTGGAGAGCCGTCTGCTCTGCGCGGAAGAGCCTTCCTCGGAATTCGAGTTTCTGGGAGAAACGTTCTCCACACCCATTATGACCGCCGCGCTCAGCCATATCGACCTGAAAGGCATGGCCGAGGGAGCGCGTTCAGCGGGTGCGGCGGTATCCATCGGCATGGGCGACAATGAGACGCTGAAATCGGTCCTGAGCACGGGCGCGAAGGTCATGAAGATCATCAAGCCATATGCGAACCGTGAGGACATTCGTGACAGGATCCGTTTTGCCGAGGCGAACGGCGCGATTGCTGTGGGGATCGACATCGAGCACTCCATTCATGCGGACGATCCGACACCCGACAATGTGCTGGGCTTTGAAATGAAACTGCCGTCACTCGGCGAGCTACACGACTTCATTCAATCCACGAAACTGCCGTTTTTCATCAAAGGCGTGCTCAGCGTGCAGGACGCGTTCAAGTGTGTCGAGCTCGGCTGTGCGGGCATCATCCTGAGCCATCACAACGGCATCATGCGCTGTGCCGTGCCGCCTGTGAGGCTGCTTCCGAAGATACGGGAAGCCGTGGGGCACAGCCTGATCCTCATCGCGGACGGCGGAATGGAGAGCGGATTCGACGCGTTCAAGGCTCTGGCGCTCGGTGCGGATGCCGTGACGGTGGGACGCCCGCTGATGGAGCCGCTGAAGGAAAAAGGCTCGGACGGAGTAAGAGAAGTCCTCGAAGCCATGACCAGACAGCTTCAGGTTATGATGTACAGGACAGCTTCGAAGGATCTGAAGCACATCGATCCATCCGTGATCTGGGAGAAATGAGGCTGCGGCAGTTACCGCCTCGACAGCCTCGACGGCAATACAAAAAGCAATCACGTTTGGAGTCAGATCAAATGAAAAGAATAAGAGTCATGCTGTGTTTCGCAATGCTGGCATTCTGTACGATCCTGTCGGCGCAATCCATGCCATCGACAGAACCGGAGTCTTTCTGCATCGGGGCGGATGTGTCGGAGATTCCCGGCAACGAGGCACGAGGGACGCGTTATGCCGATGTGAACGGGATGCAGGACGATCCCCTGAAGATCATGGCAAGGCACGGCTTCAACATGATCCGTCTGCGTCTTTTCGTGAATCCGGAAGCGCCCGGAGGGTATTCGCGCGAAGGGTTCTGCGGGACCGCGAGCACGATCGCGCTTGCGAAACGCATCAAGGCCGCCGGAATGCGCTTCGCCCTGAATTTCCACTACAGCGACACCTGGGCCGACCCTGACCACCAAATCAAGCCGTCCGCCTGGAACGGCCTGACGGGGAAAGCGCTGGAGGATAAACTCTACAGCTACACGAAGGAAATGCTTGAGGCGTTCAAGGCAGCAGACGTTGCGCCGGAGATCGTGCAGGTCGGGAACGAGATCAGCCACGGATTCGTGTGGCCGGAGGGAAAGGTGCTGGACAACGCCACGGAGGAAAACTGGGCCGGGTGCATGAGATTGTATTTGGCCGGGCAGCGGGCTGTCCGTGAAGTCCTGCCGGAAACAAAGCTTCAAGTCCACCTCGCACTGGGCGGGGAAAACACTTTGTGCCGGGAGTTTCTCGACAAGATGAAGCAGTACGGCGCGGAGTTCGATATCATCGGTCTCTCCTACTACGAAAAATGGCACGAGACCTACGAGGATATGAAGGCGAACATCTTCGACCTGACCGCCCGTTACGGCAAACCCGTCTGCATCTGCGAATACGAGGCGGGACTTGCTCCGGACAACGTCCGCAAGATCAACGACATTGTGCGGAGCGTTCCGAACGGGCTTGGATACGGAACGATGGCTTGGGCTCCGACGCGTGTGCTGTTCCAGCGGAACGGCTATGCGGACAGGACCTTCTTCGCCGCGTACGATCAGCTCAAACAGGACAGCGCGAAGCCGATGAAGAAATCCCTGGCAGTGCCGCCGCTGAAATGCCATATCAAGTTCGATGAGCCGATCATCGGCGCGGACATATCCTTTGTGCCGTCGCAGGAGGACCGCGGCATGGTGTTCTCCGACAACGGCGTGCAGAAGGACGTGCTGGAGATATTGAAAGACCATCATTTCAACTGGATTCGTCTGCGCCTCTTCGTCGATCCGACGGTCCGGGGCGGGTATTCGGCGGACGGTTACTGCGGCCTGGACCAGACCATCGCGATTGCAAAACGAGTGAAAAGCGCCGGGATGAAACTGCTCCTGAACCTCCATTACTCCGACAACTGGGCGGACCCGGAGAAACAGAACATTCCAGAATCGTGGAAGATACACTACGGCTCCGGGCTGGAAGGCCATATCTACACCTACACGAAGGAGACCGTGCAGAGGTTCATCGAGGAAGGCGTGCGTCCCGACATGGTTCAGACCGGAAACGAGCTCAACAACGGGTTCGTCTGGCCGCAGGGCAGAATTACGAAGGAAGGCGACAATCAGTATGAATCGTTCTGCGTGATGCTCCGCTGCGCCACTGCGGGCGTCCGTGCCGCCGATCCGGAAATCCCGGTGATGATCCACATCGCACGCGGCGGCCAGAATTCCCGTTCGGTCGAATTCTTCGACAAGATCATCTCCCGCGACGTGAAGTTCGATGTGATCGGCCAGTCGTATTACCCGAAATACCACGGCACCCCGGAGGAACTGGAGTTCAATCTGAAGGACCTCGCGAAACGCTACGGGAAACATGTGGTCGTGGTGGAATATCAGGACTATCGCAAGGAAGTCAACGAGATCGTTCACCGTGTACCGGACGGACTCGGCGCGGGAGCATTCATCTGGGAAGCCACCAGCCCGGAATGGGGCGGTCTGTTTGACAGTCAGGGCCGTACGACCGAACGCATGAAGATCTATGATGATTTCTGGAACGAGATCAAGTCGGAATCAAAGTGAACCGGAACCCCGAACCACTCCGAATCGGAGCTGCAACACACATAAACAGGAGAACGAAATATGAACGACATCATCAAGGCAATGGTAGAACGCCGGAGCATCCGCAAATTCAAACCGGAGATGCCCGCGAAATCCGACATCGACCAGATCATTGAGGCCGGGCTTTATGCCGCCAGCGCAATGGGGAAGCAGTCGACGATTATCGTCGCCGTGACCAACAAGGAACTGCGCGACCGTATTTCCGCCGACAACTGCAAAGTCGGCGGCTGGGAAGGATTCGATCCGTTCTATGGTGCACCGGTCATCCTGATCGTCCTCGCCGACAAGAACTGGCCGAACCGTGTTTATGACGGCAGCCTCGTCATGGGCAACATGATGCTGGCCGCGCATTCGCTCGGCCTCGGCAATATCTGGATTCACCGCGCCAAGGAGGAATTCGAGATGCCGGAATACAAGAAGCTCCTGAAAGACCTCGGGATCGAGGGCGAATGGGAGGGAATCGGGCATTGCGCCGTCGGATTCATGGACTGCGCCCTTCCGAAGCCGCCCGAACGCAAAGCGGGCAGAGTTTTTTGGGCGGAATAAAGGTTCCGCGAGGTGCACGATTAACGAAGTCATGATAGCTGAAATCCTGAACCGGATGGTCGCTTTTTCCAACGGCAATCTGCATGACATCGCCCATTTCATGAAGGTCTGGGGATTCGCCCGGTCAATCGGCGTTCTAGAAGGACTTTCCGACGAGGAACAGCTCATCCTGGAAGTCGCCGCTATCACGCACGATATCGCCTGTCCGCTCTGCCGCGAGAAGTACGGAAACACCAACGGAGACCTTCAGGAAAAAGAAGGGGCTTTGCTCGTTTTGGACTTCCTGCGGGACTCCGGACTTTCTCCGGCACAGATCGAACGTGCTTCCTTCCTGGTCGGACACCATCATACCCTCACCGATATCAACGGGCCGGATTATCAGGTCCTTGTGGAAGCCGACTATATCGTCAACGCTGAGGAATACGGTTTTTCCGCTGAAAACATCAGGAATGCCTGTACACAATTCTTTCGGACAACGGCGGGAACGAATCTGTTGAAATCCATGTTCCGTTTATGACCATATTACCAAGTTCTTTCATGAAGGAAAAACTAATCTGCATTGCTTTAACAACCAACACACCAGGAGTCTAACCCCATGAAATTTCAAATGGTTCACAACAACTTCAACGTGCTTGACCTTGATCGTAGCCTCGAATTCTACCACAAGGCGTTCGGCATGCACGAGGTTCGTCGCATCAATGCCAAAGACGGCAGTTTCATCATCGTCTATCTTGAGGACGGTACGAGCGCGCATCAGCTGGAGCTGACTTGGCTTCGCGACCGCAAAGAGCCATACGACCTTGGTGATGACGAGTTCCACCTTGCCTTCAAGGTGGACGACTTTGATGCAGCACACAAGCTTCACGAGGAAATGGGGTGCATCTGTTTCGAGAATCCCGATATGGGAGTCTACTTTTGTGAAGACCCCGACCAATACTGGCTGGAGGTTCTGCCTCAGAGGAGTTGAAATAAAACAAAAGCGGCAGGGCATAAAAAATGAACGCCCTTTTCCTTAAAACGACCACGGAGTCCGACTGGCAGACAATGTCGCCGGACGAGCGAAAACGCGCCCTGTTCAAAAAACAGAAGGAACTCCTTGACACGTTCCTGTCCCACGGGGCTATCGACCGACGCCAATACGAAAAGAGCCTGACCTGCATGGCCGAGAAGATGGGCATGAAGGCGGAAGAAAAAAAATAACATGGAGCATACCCGTTGATGAAACAGTATATTGTTGATGCATTTACGAATGAATTGTTCTGTGGCAATCCAGCCGCAGTCCTTCCTTGTCGCACAATGCCGGATGTGCATCTCATGCAGAAGATTGCCATAGAGAACAACTACTCCGAAACAGCATTTGTTGTTCAAAGGCATCACGGTTTCTATGATTTGAAATGGTTCACTCCCGGTGGAGAAATTGATTTATGCGGCCACGCAACACTTGCCACAGCATACGTGCTTCATCACTTTGTAGATACTAATGTGATGCGTTACAGCTTCAACACTTTAAGCGGCAAGCTTGTCGTTGCGGTATCTGGCGATGAATACACAATGGACTTTCCCATAGGCAAATCAAAGCCGATTCCGCTTACAGACGAGTTGATGTCTGCGACAAAGGGGCTGGCGCTCGAGGCGTTTTATGATGGCGGAGACCTGGTGTGCGTCATCGGTGACGAGAACGAGCTCGCGTCTTTTGTTCCAGATGCAGAGGCTGTACGGAGGTTGCCGGGCTTGGGATTGATTTTGACTGCTCCATCCAGGGAATATGACTTCGTTTCCCGCTGTTTTTATCCTAAAATCAGTATTCTGGAAGATCCTGTAACAGGACGTGCACACACTTTCCTTGCGCCTATTTGGTCAAAAAAACTAAGAAAGAATACCTTGCTTGCGAAACAGGTCTCCAAACGTGGCGGGATTATCCGTCTGCACTTATCGGAGGATCGTGTGTTTTTATCCGGACAGTGTACTCTTTTCATGCAAGGTGAAATCCCGTTTGAACTTTGACCGCGTTATGCTTTCCCGTACCTACATCGGCATTGATCTCAAATCGTTCTGCGCCTCTGTGGAGTGCGTCGACCGAAAGCTCGACCCACTCACGTCGAACCTTGTCGTTGCTGATCTGAGCAGAACGGAGAAGACGATTTGTCTCGCCGTCTCCCCGGCGTTGAAAGGCTTTGGGTTTCCTGGCAGGCCGAGACTGTTCGAGGTGGTGGAAAAGGTTCGCATGATCAACGCCGAGCAACTGCAGCGGATTCCTGGCCTACCTTCATGGCCGAGAAGGTGGGCATTGAATTGGACAAGAAATAACAATCACATAACGAAGAGGACTCTTGCAAATGAAACATAAAGTCAAAGTGACCGTTATCGACAAAAAGCTCTATCCTGAACTTCAAAAACAGTATTGTGCTGACCCGGAGTCCGGGATGTGCCCGTGTTATAACATTGGGGACGAATTCATTTTTGAACGGGATGAGAGCAATGACCATTTCTGGCACGGCGGGCTAAATACATTGGTGAAAACCTCTGCCGATCCAGACATGGTAGCAGGCGGTCCGAAAATGCCTCATTGCTCGGAAGCGTGGGATGCCATTGCCCGTTACATCTACACTGGTCTGCAGGGAGGCTCCATCATGAAGGGCTGGATGAAGGAGGAAAACACCATGATCGCCTGCTGTTCCGATGGAACTCGACCTGTTATTTTCAAAATTGAACGAATTGATTGCGACTAAAGCGTCCGATCCATTCCTATGCCACCCCGCACCTGCATCGCCATTGAACTCGAATCGTTCTTCGAGGGAAAGAGTTGAGAATGTCTTTCGAAGTCATATCCTACTCATCCGAACACATTGACGCGTGCCTCGCGATCTGGAACGAGGTCGTCCGCGAGGGCATTGCATTCCCCCAGGAGGATGAGCTCACGGCGGAATCCGGCGATGCGTTCTTTTCCATGCAGACCTTCACCGGGCTTGCCCGGAACGAAGAAACCGGAGAGATCGCCGGACTTTATATCCTGCATCCGAACAACATCGGTCGATGCGGACATATCTGCAATGCCAGTTATGCCGTGGCCTCGAAATGGCGAGGGCATCATGTCGGGGAAACGCTTGTCCGCGACTCCATGAGCCGGGCAAAAGAATTCGGATTCCGCATCCTGCAATTCAACGCCGTTGTCCGGACAAACGAAAGCGCTCTTGCTCTTTATCGCAAGCTCGGATTCGTTCAGCTTGGCGTGATCCCAGGCGGATTCCGGAAGAAGGACGGAACATTCGAGGATATCACCCCGCATTACCGGATTCTTTGAACATAAAACGTGGCAAACCATGTCAAAACAACCCCAAGGAAACCCCATGACATCCAACAACAACCGAATCGTATTTCTGGACTATCTCCGGGTCATCGCCTGTTTCTTCGTCATGATGGTGCATTCCTCCGAATGGTTCTACGGACCTGAGGACGGAAATCTCATCCTGTCGGAGAGTCACAGGCTTTGGATCGGCATCTGGGATGGCATCTCCCGGATATCCGTGCCACTGTTCATGATCTGCTCGGCATATCTGCTTCTTCCGATGAAGGAGAATATGAGCTGGACGGACTTTTACAAGCGGCGTTTCCTTCGTGTCGTGCCCCCGATGCTGGTATTCATGGTGCTGTACTGCATCGTTCCCGCCCTGACGGGTATGGTCCCGTGGTCCTACTCGTTGAAATCGCTTGCCGGTATCCCGCTGAACTTCCCGATGACCGCAGGACATCTGTGGTTCATGTATCCGTTACTTGGCATGTATCTGCTTATTCCGGTTCTGTCGCCCTGGCTCCGGAACGCCACATCAGGACAGGAACGCTTCCTCATTTGCATCTGGCTGGTCACGACATGCATCCCGTATCTCAACCGCTGGTTCGGCGACGTCTGGGGACAGTGCTGGTGGAATAAGTACGACATGCTGTACAACTTCGCCGGTTATCCGGGCTATTTCCTGCTTGCCCACTACATCCGCGAGCACATCCATTGGAACCGTGGAAAACGCATGGGAATCGGAATCGTCTGCACGATAATCGGCGCTGTCGCAACGATTCTCTCGTTCTACGTTCAGGCAGTGCCCGGACCCGACGGAATGCAGCGTAATGATCTGCTGACGAAAGTGGAAATCGGCTGGTGCTTCTGCACGATCAACTGCGTTGTGTTCACATTCGGCGTCTTCCTGCTGTTCACCTGCATCGAAAAGGCGGGGAAATGCTATCCGGTCATTCTCGACATCTCCAAAACGTCCTATGGCATGTACCTGATGCATGTGTTCTTTCTCTACATGATCGCCCCGCTTCTGACGCCGATTCTCCCGATCTGGGCGGCCATTCCGCTGATTGCGGCTGCGACCTATGTCGCAAGCTATGTGGCGGCAAGGCTGATTTCGCTGATTCCGGGCTCAAAGTGGGTAATCGGATAAGAAATGGCTATCAAGGCAGAATATGCATGTTTCTTGATACGCTTCATCAAAATGGGGATTTTAACTTCCTTTGAAATTCAACAACAAATCAACAAGGAGCATTTCAAACATGGAAAAAGATGTGTTCTTGAAAGAAGCCGAGCAGGAAGCCTTGCTCGGATTAAGAGAAGGTGGAATTCCTATCGGCGGCGTTCTGGTCCACAACGGGAAAATCGTTGCAAGAGGTCACAATCGCCGTATTCAAAAAGGCAATCCCATACTTCATGGTGAAATTGACACGCTTTCCAATGCCGGCAGACATCCTGCGTCGTTCTACAGAGAGTGCACACTCTACACGACGCTCTCACCTTGTATTATGTGTTCCGGTGCCATCGCGCTCTACAAAATACCGCGTGTTGTGATTGGGGAAAACGTAAATTATCCGGGAGAAATTGATTTTTTGAAATCCAGAGGAATAGATGTCACGGTGATCAACGATCCGGATTTAATCCAGATGATGTCGCAATACATTAGACAGAATCCAGCTGTTTGGAACGAAGACATCGGGGAATAAACGTTACACCTGCGCAAGAAAAACCTTTTTCGTTTTACGTGTCGCACCCGTCGTATCCGTCGGCTGGACGGGTACGGGAGATGTAGTTTGTTTGCATCTCATGAACTGATTTTCAACCTATAAAGCTCTTTTACAAGTTGTTTTTGAAGAAAAACGTGATTCAGACTTGAAAAAATAACTCTATGGATGTATATTTAAGAAAAAGATAACTCTAAGGACGCATATTTGAGATTGTCATGAGCAATTTGATTCTTTATCACGGTTCACCAGAGATAGTGCGGAAACCTGAATATGGCAAAGGGAAGCCGTATAATGATTACGGACAGGGGTTCTACTGTACCGAAAGCCTCGACCTCGCACAGGAATGGGCTTGCGGGGAGAACACGGACGGTTTTGTCAACCGGTACGAAATCAATCCCGCCGAACTGAAAATCCTTAATCTGTCCTCGGAACGATACACGATTCTGCACTGGCTGGCGCTTCTGATGAAATATCGCAGCATCCGGGTTTCCACTCCGACGATGAAACGAGGTATCGAATGGCTGACTGAGCACTATCTGCCGGAAATTGAGCAGTACGACGCGATTATCGGCTATCGTGCCGACGATTCCTATTTCTCGTTTGCCAGGGCGTTCGTGAACAATGAGATTTCGCTTCATCAGCTGAGCTATGCCATGCGGCTTGGGGAGCTCGGAGAACAGTTCGTACTGAAAAGCGAAAAGGCATTCTCGCTCATTCAGTTCATTTCCAGCGAGGAAGTCCCCAATGAGGTTTTCTTCCCGAAGCGGAAACAGCGCGATGACAAGGCACGTGCTGCCTACCGCGAGGAAATCGAACGGGAAGAATTGAATGGCCTGTTTATTCGCGACATTGTAAAAGAAGGAATCCTGCCTGATGATCCACGCTTACGATGAACAGTATCTGAACGATGCCATGCACAATCTGGGTGAAGCTTTCGACTTCGCACGGAACGTTTGCCAGATTGAGCTCGACACATTCCTTTCCATGATGATTTCGTCAGGTGTCGCGGCCTTATTTGAACGGGGCACGCCGAAATACGTTTCCGGGATGTCCGGCACGGAACTTGTCCTGAACGTGCTGGAAAAATCCGGCATTGCGGTCGAGAAAGCGTTGGTCCAGACGGAATACGACTGCTCACCGGAATACTGGACAGGGTGGATCGTGGCATATTTCCAGTGGTACAGCGGCAGATCGTTCCAGAGCATCCGCGAGGTCCTGTCTATGCGGGAAATTCTCGGTCTTTACCCGACGCTCCATGAAGTCTCCGAGGAACGAGCCGTTGACACGTTGAACAGCATCATCCTCAAGAAAGCGCTGCCGACCCGCCTGCAGGTCCGCCGAAAGAACAATAAGCTGACGCAACGGAAGCTGAGCGAGTTGGCCGGGGTGAATCTCCGTACGATTCAGCAGTACGAGGGACGCTCCAAAGACATCAACAAAGCTGCCGGAGCCACCCTGCGTTCACTCGCGCAGGTATTGTCATGTCGAATTGAAGATCTTTTGGAGTACTATATCACACGCCCCTGACTGCAATTGAACTCTTACCTCAAGCCGTCTTTCCGCATACGACGTTCCGTTCAGAGAACTTGTCGCTGCGTTCATGACCAATCGGCAAAGAAGACTCCTCCGCAAGCTCGCAGATTTCAGATTTGAACGGCATCGCTACTATAATCTCCCGGCATGGCGGCTGAAAAAGCTTGAGACGTTTGTCCAAGACATGGCTCACGAACTGCTGTCTTTGTAACGTTGCTTCCGAAGTGCAAAAAAGCACAGTCTCCCAAGGTTCAAAGTCGCCGTGTTCGGAAAAAAAAGCTCAACTCCTGTTCAAAACCCTCCGTCGGACACTTGCATGTCCGACGGAGGTCCCTTACCTGGGGTGTTCATTTTTAGGGAGTCTATTCCTTTGGAGTGCTTTTTTGAGCTTACTTTCTCCATGTTGCACGACCAAATGAGTGTGTTTTGATCGTGTTTATGCGGGAGCATGTCGCATCATGCGAGGGGTGGAAACGATCTTTTCGCACAAAAAAACAATGACGGGATTGAAATATGCGTGTCTGATGATATATTAAGAACATGTAATCACCCGAAAGAGGATGCCGATGAAAATACAAAACACTCCGACAATGAGGCGAATGCCGACCTACCTGCACCGGCTTTTCAAGCTTCGGCTCGCCGGACAGGAATGGGTTTCCTGCGCCGAACTTGCCGCGTATATGGGCATCCCTCACATCATGGTCAGAAAAGATATTGCCATGACCGGGCTTCCGGGCAACAAACGGTTCGGGTTCAAGGTCAATGACCTCATCGACGCGATCCTGAAGTTTGTCGGATGGGATCACACGACATCGGCCACGCTGGTCGGCGTCGGCTCCCTGGGGTCCGCTCTGCTCGGGTTCACGGACTTTCAGGCGTATAATTTCCGGATTGAGTCGGCATTCGATTCCGACCCCGACAAAATAGGGCGCGAGGTCCACGGGTTCGAGGTCTATGACATCGCCGAAATCCGCGAACGCCTGAAGCTGGCATGCCCCAAAGTCGGAATCATCTGCGTTTCCTCGGTCGGAGCTCAAGATGTCGCCGAAGTCCTCGTTTCGCTCGGGATCAGGTATATCTGGAATTTCGCCAACGTCTGCCTCAAAGTCCCGGAAGGCGTAATCGTCCAGCGGGAGGTCATCGCGGGCGGGCTTGCCGTCCTCTTTGCAAAAATGCGCCGGGCCGAGGCCGGGGAAAGTGTGACAGAGGCGGATTGACCGGACATCCCCATCTTTTTTCAGGCGGCAAAAACTTTTTTTGAGCGAGAAGATAAAAAAATATCATGTTGTCGCTTGTATTCTCGCAAAACACGGTGTATATTAATTCGTGATGATAAAAAAATATCATTACGCGACAACCATTCTCCATGAAAACCACCATCCAAACAAGGAGAGCAGTGATGGATAAGAAAAAAAAGATCCTCCCGGAAATCCCTCCGGAAGAAAAGATCGCCCTGGAAAAGGCTTTGATCGACGCGATCGTCGCCAAAGTCAAAGCCGCACAGGAAGTCTTCGCAAACTACACACAGGAACAGGTCGACAAAATCTTCCAGGCGGCAGCTCTGGCCGC
>Ga0265298_10005947_pt1 | contig 15186 bp, 10 predicted proteins | sample AusTroGonzalo_MG_3_FD_193486 | JGI IMG/M metagenome (GOLD analysis project Ga0265298, IMG submission 193486) | Bovine rumen microbial communities from tropical cattle in Woodstock, Queensland, Australia - Gonzalo_01 | ecosystem: Host-associated > Mammals > Digestive system > Stomach > Rumen ... | reverse complement strand
GGGGGCGATTCGGCGGCGGCTAAAGGGCTGGCCGCCCTACCGGGGGGCGATTCGGCGGCGGCTAAAGGGCTGGCCGCCCTACCGGGGGGCGATTCGGCGGCGGCTAAAGGGCTGGCCGCCCTACCGGGGGGCGATTCGGCGGCGGCCAGAGGGCTGGCCGCCCTACCGGGGGGCGATTCGGCTTGTTATCGCGATGTGTGGTTTTGGACTGCGGCGGCGTTCGTGTACCTCCTCTGCGCCTTTGGCGGATTCACGCCGTTCTACCGCCTTGTATATGCGCTTCCCATGGGCGACTACATACGCTGTCCGGTGAAGTTCGTGCATCTTCTCGAGTTCTGCGCGGCGGCGCTTGCGGGTTTCGGCGTCCAGGCGCTTCTCGACGCGGCGAAGGCGAAGGGCTGGGCGAAGGCGGCGTTCTGGGCCCTTGCGGCGTTGGCGCTTGTGAACGTGGTGGACCTCGCGCGGGTGGACCGTCGTTTCCTTGCCGTCGAGGACGTCACCTTCGTGCGCGCCCCGAACGCCGCCGCCGAGGTCGTGCGCGAGGCGGGTGGCGGAAAGGTGTTCTTCGCAGTTGATCCGAGCGAGGGGCGCGATGCCGTCGCGTCGTCCTTCGGTGCGCATCTCGTGCCGGCGGCGGAGAAGGCGGACGCCCCCGACGTGCGTTTCGTGCTGGCCACGCAGCGCGGACTCGCCCTTGCCCCTTCGCTGGGCGAAAAGCTTCGCGCTGGCAAGCTGAAGATGGTCGGCGCCGTCGCGTGGCAGAAGAACAAGGGCGTCTACATGGCTCCGCAGAATGCGGCGGCGGCCGCGCTTTTCCAGGTGGACGGCGTTCCGCCGCCCGCTCCGGAGGTCCCGCCAGTGCCCGACCGCACCGCGCAGTTCTTCACCTGGCTTTCGATCCTCGGAACGTTCTTCATCCTTGGTTGGACGATGTTCTCAACTCTCTCACCCCCCCAACCCTCAGACCTCAACTCATGATAGTCCATCTTAACGGAAAGCTCGTCGAAAAAGATATCACGCGCGTCGTGGTGGAGTGCGGCGGCGTTGGATACGAGGCGCTGATTCCGCTTTCGACATTCGACCGTCTGCCCGCCGAGGGTGCGGATGTAAAGCTGTACACGTACCATGACGTGCGGGAGGACGCCGAGGCGCTCTACGGCTTCGCGACCGTGGCGGAGCGCGAGGTGTTCAAACAGGTGACGACTGTGTCGGGCGTGGGGCCGAAGATCGCACTTTCGGTGCTCTCGGGTCTCACCACCGGCGACCTGCAGCTCGCGATCTCGCAGGGCGACGTCAAGCGGCTTGCGTCCATAAAGGGCATAGGCAAGAAGACGGCGGAGAGGATCGTCGTGGAGCTCAAGGACAAGATCAACCCGATAGAGGCGCTGGCGAATTCCTCCGCCGCGTCGTCGCAGGGGCAGGCGAACGTGCTCAGGGACGCGATGCTGGCGCTTTCGGCGTTGGGATTCAGCGAGGATGTCGCGCGCGCCAGGGTGCAGAAGGCGCTAGAGGAGGATCCGTCGGCGCAGGACGTCGAGACTGTGGTGAGAATGGCTTTGAAAGGATGAAGACGATGAAGATTCGCATGACGGCGGGATGTGCAGGGATTGCGCTCGTGTTGGCGCTGTCCGCAGGTGGCGTCTGCGCGGCGGAGAAGCCAGAGTCGGTGGAGAGCGCGCTTGCGCGGCGGCAGCTCGGCTTTGCGCTTGGCAACGGAGAGTACTCGGTGTGGGGGGCGGTCTACGCCCGCGCGCTGGAGGCGGACCGCGCGGCCGACGCCGCCTGGCTCGCCTGCCGCAACCCTGCCGAAGTGGACGACCGAGCCGAGAAGGTGCGCGCCGCCGCCGTCGCGGCCATGGGCGGCTATCCCGCCAAGACCCCGCTGAACGTGCAGACCACAGGCCGCGTGGAGCGCGACGGCTACGTGGTGGAGAAGATACTCTACGAGAGCCGTCCGAAGCACTACGTCTCCGCGCATGTGTTCCTGCCGGCGTCGCCCGAGTTCAAGCCGCCCTACCCCGCGATGGTGATCGCCTGCGGGCACTCGAACGGCGGAAAAGACTGCGACGGCTACCAGCGCGGCGCCCTGCAGGCCGCTAAGGCCGGCATAGCCGCGCTCATCTACGACCCCATCGACCAGGGCGAACGCGCGCAGCTGCCCGAGGTGAAGAAGCTGTTCAACTGCGCGGGCCACAATCACATAGGGCGCAAGGCCGCCCTCATCGGCTGGAGCACCGCCCAGTTCCGCATCTGGGACGGCATCCGCGCCTTCGACGTGCTCGCCTCGCGGCCCGACATCGACGCGAAGCGCCTCGGCGTGATGGGGCACTCAGGCGGCGGAACGCTCTCGTCCTACCTAATGGCGTTCGAGCCGCGCGCCCTGTGCGGCGCGCCGAGCGGATACCTTTCCACCCTCCGCGACGTGATACGCGACTGCGGCCCGCAGGACGCCGAGCAGAACTTCTTCGGACAGTTCGCATACGGCTTCAACCACCTGGGCTGCATCATGCTGCGCGCCCCCAAGCCAACTCTCCACTGCTGCTCCTACATGGACTTCTTCTCCTACGAGGGCGCCATCGACACGTACAGCCACGCCCGCACGCTCTTCGACCGCATCGGCGCCGGTGACCGCCTCGCCCTCGTGAACGCCTCCGGCGTGCACCATTGGCATGAGTCGACGCGCACTGCCACGATCGACTGGCTGCGCCGCTGGCTCAAGGGCGACACATCCCTCCCCGCCGCCCCCGACATGGCGAAGTACCGCCTCCTAGACTTCGGTGCATCCTACAATAAGCTCGACGTTGGCCTCGCCGGCACGCCAGAGGCGAACTGCACGCCGACCGGCAGGGTGATGGACCTCCCCGGCGCGCGCAGCGTCTACGACCTGATGGGAGAGGAGCTTGACCGTCTCGAGAAGATCCGCCCCGCGCTCTCGCCGGAGCTCGTCCGCAAAGTGACGGGCATAAGGCTGGACGCATCTGCGCAGTCCGCCGCCGTCTCCGAGGAGGCGCTGGAAGGCGGCGGCAAGGTGCGCTTCGCCACGCTTGTGCGCGAAGGCGGCGTGCCTGTGCCGACGGTCGAGTTCACGCCCGCCGCGCCGTCCGGCGCGCCGGTTCTCGTAGTGGGCGCCTGGACGAACCGCACCGTCGTCGCGTCTCGCGTGAAGGAGCTTGTCGCCGAGGGCCGTCCCGTGATGGTGGCCGAGCTTCGCGCCTTCGGCGAGACAGGCCGTCTGAAGCATGCTTTCTACGATGTGAAGGACGGCGACGAGGAGATCGCGGTGATATACTACATGCTCGGCGAATCGCTTGTGCGCCATCGCGCCGAGGATGTTCTGGCGGCGGCCGCCGAGTTCTCGTCCCGCCACGGAGGTACGAAGATCGAGGTGGAGGCGCAGGGCCGGGCCGTCATTCCGGCCGCGCATGCCTGGTGTCTGGCCCGCGACCGCTTCTCCGGTCTGAGGACGAGCCACGAGCCGGCAAGCTGGACGCAGGTGGTGCGCGAAGCCGCGCGGCCGTTCCGCTTCGCCTGCGTGGTTCACGGCGCTTTGAAGTCGTATGACTGGACCGATCTAGTGAAGTGACGCATAGTCGTCTTCGTAGAGCAAACAAAACAACAACAGCAAAGGAAAAAAGAGATGAAAAGATACGTCTGCCCCGTGTGCGGTTACGTCCACATCGGAGACTCCGCCCCCGAGAAATGCCCCCAGTGCGGTGTTCCGGGCTCCAAGTTCAAGGAGGAGGCCGTCTCCTCCGGCAAGAAGACCTGGGCCTGCCAGCACGAGATCGGCGCCGGCAAGGTGGATGACGCCGAGGTGGTGCAGGGCCTCAAGGACAACTTCGCCGGCGAATGCACCGAGGTCGGCATGTACCTCGCGATGAGCCGCCAGGCCGAGCGCGAGGGCTATCCCGAAGTGGCCGACGCCTTCAAGCGCTACGCCTTCGAGGAGGCCGAGCACGCCGCGAAGTTCGCGGAGCTTCTCGGCGACGTCGTGTTCGCCGACACCAAGAAGAACCTTACGCTCCGCGCCGACGCCGAGCAGGGCGCCTGCGAAGGCAAGCTCAAGCTCGCCAAGCGCGCCAAGGAGCTGGGCTACGACGCCATCCACGACACTGTGCACGAGATGGCCAAGGACGAGGCCCGCCACGGCGCCGGCTTCGAGGGGCTTCTCACCCGCCTCTTCAAGTAAGCGCGAGGGAATGTAGATGGGCGCAAGGCGGATCAAGGGCGGCGTTTGCGCCGCCAAGGGTTTTCGCGCCGCAGGAGTGGCGGCGGCGATCAAGTACAAAGGCCGCAACGACGTGGCCCTGATTGTGGCCGACGCGCCCGCGAGCGCGGCGGCGGTGTTCACCACGAACGCCGTCGCCGCCGCCCCTGTGCAGTACGACCGCCGGATCGTGGCCAAGGGCCGCGTCCAGGCGATCCTCGCCAACTCCGGCTGCGCCAACGCATGCACCGGGGAGGCCGGTTTCAAGGATGCCGAGCTCTCCGCCCTCGCCACGGCGGGGGAGCTTGGCATTGACCCGTCGCTCGTCCTTGTGGCGTCGACGGGTGTGATAGGCCACCGCCTCCCCGTGGACCGTCTGCTCGCCGGCATGAAGGCCGCCGCCGCGCGGCTCGAACGCTCGTCGGCCGCGGGCCTGGCCGCGGAAAAGGCGGTGATGACAACCGACACGAAGCCCAAAGAGGCCGCAGTCAGGACGCGCATCGGCGGCAGAACCGTCGTGGTCGGCGGCATGTGCAAGGGTTCCGGTATGATCGAGCCTAACATGGCCACCATGCTCGGCTTCATCACGACGGACTGCGCGATCTCCCCCGCGATGCTCCGGCGCGCGCTAAGGCGCGCCATCGCCGTGAGCTTCAACCACGTGGTCGTGGATGGCGACGAATCGACGAACGACTCCGTGTTCCTTCTCGCGTCCGGCCTCGCCGGGAACGAGACGATCACCGCCGCCGGGCCTGACTTCGACGCATTCGTGGAGGCGCTTGAGGCCGTGGGCGTCTCTCTCGCCCGCCAGATGGCGGCAGACGGCGAAGGCGCCACGAAGTTCGTGGAGGTGCGCGTGAAGGGCGCCAAGACGCTCCGCGACGCAGAGCGCGCCGCGCGCGCGATCGCGAAGTCCCCGCTCGCAAAAACGAGTTGGTTCGGGAAGGACCCCAATTGGGGACGTGTTCTCGCAGCCGCCGGATATTCCGGCGCCGCGGTGGACGACCGCGTCGCGGACGTGTTCTACGGGCGGACATGGGCTTATCGCCACGGACAGGTGGCAGACGCCGCACAGCTCGCCAGGCTCGCCAAAGAGCTGGAGGGCTCGGAGCTCGTCGTGACGGTGGACCTCAATCTGGGCGAACACTCGTCTTCGATCTACACATGCGACTTCTCCCTCGACTACGTCCACATAAACGCCGACTACACCACATGAGAGTTTTGGATAGAGGGTAAATTTGGAGAGAGCGTAAATGACGACAAAGCTAACTGAATCCTGCTTCAGGAACATGGCCGGCGCCTACGCGGCCATGTTCACTCCATTCACTAAGGACAACAAGGTCAACGAGGCCGCCATCGAGGAGATGATCGAATACGGCATCAAGAACGGACTCGTCGGCTTCTACCTGACCGGCTCCACCGGCGAGTGGAACACACTCACCGTGGAGGAGCGCAAGACGGTCTACGCCCGCGCAGTCAAGGCCGCGCGCGGCCGTGCCAAGCTCATCGCCCACGTGGGTGCCAACTACACCGACGACTCCGTGGAGCTTGCCAGGTATGCCGCAAAGATCGGCATTGACTGGCTCTCGTCGATCGCCCCCATGATGTACCGCACCAACTTCGAGGGCGCCTACTATCATTATAAGACCATATCCTCCGCCACGGACCTGCCGTTCATGATCTACTCGCTTACGGCGGCGCTCGTGCCCGAGCGCGACGTGCGCTTCTTCTCGTTGAAGAACGTGAAGGGCATGAAGTACACCGGCCGCGACTACTACGCCGCCCAGTGCCTAAAGCGCCGTCTCGACAAGGAGACGATCTGGTTCGCGGGGTGTGACGAGCAACTGCTGTGCGCCCTCGCGCTCGGCAATGTCTTCTCAGGCGGCATCGGCACCACCTACAACATCATCCCTGCGCACTTCGCCGGGATATGCCGCCTTGCCGCGGCGGGCAAGTTCCGCGAAGCCGCGAAGTTGCAGGACGAGGCGAACCAGGTGGTGGAGCTGATGATCGAAAGCGACAACTGGACGTACCGCAAGGCGATGATGAAGCTCATCGGCATAGACGTGGGGATATGTCGCAAGCCGTTCGAGCCGATCTCCCCGGCCCGCGAGCGGGCGTTCCTCAAGCGTTTCGCAGCACTTGGAATAGTGTGACCCGTGTTCAGCCCTGAAAATAGTGTTTCCCCCCTTGAGAAAAGCTCTAGACTATGATATGATGCTCATGTCGTATACTGGTAGTTAGGCGCGCCGTCATTCGGCGCGCGCCGGAAAAAGGAGCGTAGAGAATGCATAAAGGAACATTGCCGATTGCCTCGGCGGCGGTCTTTGTCGCCGCGTTCGTCCTTGCCTCGCGCGGCGCCACGCCTGCGTTGCCGGATCCCGTCGACGGCGTGGTGACGCTGGAGAACCGCGATTACGTGATAACGGAGGACGACGACCTCACCGGCATCACGCAATTCCAGACGACGGGCGGCTGGCTGATCTTCGACATCTCCACCTCGATGGATCTTGCCGCGAAGGTGAAGGGGACGGGTGGATTGCGGAAAGAGGGTGAAGGCGCGCTCTACCTCAAGAGCTTCGCCGGCGCCAATGACTACAAGACCACCTTGGGCCTTCACGCCGCCCACGGTGAACTGCATCTCCCGGAGATCAATACCGGCGTGCAGATGAACTTTGGAGAAATCAACATCGACGCATCCGCCAAGGTGTTTGTCGTCGGTGCCGATGCTTACACGGAACGGCGAACTCTCTTCACAAATCTTACGGGATCCGGGCTCCTTACGAACGGCTGGGCCCGGGCACAGGTGATTGAGCAGGTCGATGGAACCACATCCACCAACTTCAGCGGGACGATCGGCGGGGAGTTCAACAACATCTGGGTTTACCCCGGCGCGGAATTGACGCTCACAAGCACTGGCAACCGATACACATGTACAGGTGTGCAGCCTGGATTCGGACGGTATCGCCTCATGAAGATCGGCTACGATGAGAACGACCCATCCTCCTCCGGAATGCACGCCGGATTCAACCTGGGTCCCAACGGCGGCGATACGTGGAGCGGAATAGAGTATCTGGGGACGAGCGGCGAGACCACGATGAAGTCGGTGTTCTTCGGACCTTGGCATGCGTCTGTCACGCAGAGGTGCTACATCGACGCCGGGGCTGGCGGACTCATCTGGAACGGAAACTTCTCCTTCGGCAAGCAGCCGATGGTGTATGCGATTCTGCGCGGCGACGGCGCGGCGACGAATGAGTTCGGCGGCACGATGTCGGAGTCGTCGTCCGGAGCTTCGTATCTTGAGAAGGACGGCGCCGGCACGTGGCTCATAAGGGGCGACAATCCGCGCAAGGGCGTGACGCATGCGCGCGAGGGAACACTCCAGTTCGAGACCCTGCGTGAGAAGGGGACGCAATGTTCGCTTGGCCTCTCCACGTTCACGCACTCCGCGTATTCTGGCGCTATCAATACTTCAAAGGAGGTGCCGTACGCCATCGCGCTCGGCGGTGGATCGAAGGGCGAGGCCACGCTGGAATGCGTGGGCCGCGAAGGAAGCGAGGAAAGGAACCTGGCGCAGGAGCGTCCCCTTGCCCTTGCGGGCGACGGGAGGTTGAAGACGACGTGCCCCCAGCCGTTCGAGCTCTGGGGCGCGACGACGATATCTTCCAGCCCCTGCACGCTCACGCTTGACGGGATAAACACCGAAAGCGTGCTTGCGAACGTGACGAACGGCACTTCGGCGCTTTCAGTGGCAAAAGACGGCCCGGGCACGTGGACGCTTCGGGGCAATGTCGATTTCTCCGGTAGACTGGAGGTCAACGACGGCACGCTTGTGGTTCAGAGCGGCAAAGAGTCTGAGTTTTACTACAAGTGGTACAAGTACACGATGAAGACGATGAACTCGTACTACAGCCATGGCGGCGACTCCTGCCGCGTGACGTACGAGTTCGCGCTTTACGACGCAGACGGCGTAAGGCGGAACGTGGGCCTCACAAGCGACACGAGGCAGGACACCACAGCGCTCGAGCCTGGCACCGCCACAGTCGCCGCTGATCAAATTCCGGGCTATTACAGCTGGGCGTTCGAGAATTCTTCCTTTCTCCTCTCCTATATGTTCGACGACAACGGCGGCACAGCCAGCTATCTTGCGGGGCGGTCGAACGGTACGAACGAGAACACCTGGATATCCGTTGTGATGCGGCTTGCGGACGACACGCCGCCGATAACATCCTTCGACCTCACCTCGACGAATGGCAAATGGAACAGCGGCACAAGGCGCGTGGTGGCGTATAGCGTTTCGGGGAGTCTGGACGGGTTGTTCTGGGACGAGCTTTCCGACCAGACGACGAACGAGACGTCGCGCTTCACGAGCGGATGGTATTCGAACGGGAAGACGTTTGCGTCCGGCGAGGTGCGTCCGCTCCCGGATAACGGCATCGAGATCGCGCCACGTCCCAGGTGGGCGGAGAATTCCGTGCAGCTCACGAACGTGTCGGACGTGGTGGTGGCGTCCGGCGCCACATTGAAGACCAGCGGCGCAGTGGTTTTGAGGCGGCTCGGCGCGGAGGTGGACTCCGCCGGGAACATCGTGAAGGGCGGCGGAACGATCGACGGCTTTACGATCGCGGAGGGAGGCGTGTTCAACATCTCGGGGGGACGGTTCGGCGGAGAGACGCTGGTGCCGTACACGTTCATGAACATTGGCGACGCGGCGAACTTCCGTTCCTGGACGGTGGCTGTAGGCGGCGTGCCGGCGCCAAAGTACAGGATCGCCGTGTCGGCGGAGGGTGTGCGCGTCTATCCTGTGGGAACGCTGCTCATCGTGCGCTGAGGAAACTCGCGCCGCGCGCCTTTTCCGCTTGCTTCCGGGGCGCGAAAACTGTAAAATATTCGGCGATTTTTCAGCCGGATTGTCCGGTAGAAACAACTAAGGAGCAAGCAAGAACATGGCCAAGACGCCGAAATTCGCCAACGCGAAGGTGTTCGCGTGGGTTGACAAGTGGAACAAGATCTGCACGCCCGACAAGATCGTGGTCGTGAAGGGCACGAAGGCGGAGCACACCGCCATATGCGAGATGATGGTCAAGAAGGGCCAGTTCATCAAGCTGAGCGCGAAGAAGCGCCCGGGCTGCTACCTCGCCCGTTCGCACGAGAGCGACGTCGCGCGCGTCGAGGGACGCACTTTCATCTGCTCCAAGAAGGAGATAGACGCGGGCCCGACGAACCACTGGATGGACCCCGTCGAGATGAAGAAGAAGATGGAGAAGGCGTACAAGGGCTCGATGAAGGGCCGCACGATGTACGTGATCCCGTTCGCGATGGGCCCGATCGGCAATCCGATCACGCAGTACGGCATCGAGATCACCGACTCCCCCTACGTCGTGGTGAACATGAACATCATGACGCGCACGGGCGACGCGGTGGTCAAGCACCTCGGCAAGGACGGCGACTTCATCCCCTGCATCCACTCCGTGGGCGCCCCCCTCAAGAAGGGCCAGAAGGACGTCGCGTGGCCCTGCGCCAAGAAGATCGAGGACAAGTACATCACCCAGTTCCCCGAGGACCGCGAGATCTGGTCGTTCGGCTCCGGCTACGGGGCAACGCCCTCCTGGGCAAGAAGTGCTTCGCGCTGCGCATCGCCTCCAAGCTCGCCAAGGACGAGGGCTGGATGGCGGAGCACATGCTGATCCTCACGCTCACGAGCCCCGAGAAGAAGCAGTACCACGTTACGGCCGCGTTCCCGTCCGCCTGCGGCAAGACGAACCTCGCCATGATGCTTCCCAAGCTCCCCGGCTGGAAGCTCCAGACGATCGGTGACGACATCGCTTGGCTCAAGCCCGGCGCCGACGGCCGCCTCTACGCCATCAACCCCGAGAACGGCTTCTTCGGCGTCGCGCCCGGCACGTCCAACGACTCCAACCCCAACGCCCTCAAGAGCTGCAAGAAGGACACGATCTTCACGAACGTCGTCCTCACCCCCGACGGCGACATCTGGTGGGAGGACATGGGCATCAAGGCCCCGAAGGAGGGCGTCGACTGGAAGGGCAATCCGTGCTACGTGTGCGCGGACGATCCCTACCGCATGGGCCCGAAGCCCGGCATGACGAAGGCCGAGATCAAGGCGATGGGCTACGTGGCCGCCCACAAGAACAGCCGCTTCACCGCGCCTGCCGTCAACTGCCCGGTGCTCGACAAGGACGGCTTCAACGGCATCTTCAACAAGAAGCCCACGGGCGTGCCGATCGACGCGATTCTCTTCGGCGGCCGCCGTCCCTCCACCATCCCGCTCGTGAACGAGGCGAAGAGCTGGACGCACGGCGTGTTCATGGGCTCCGCCGCCGGCTCCGAGGTCACCGCCGCAGTCATCTCCGACCAGATCGGCCAGGTGCGCCGCGATCCGATGGCCATGCTGCCGTTCTTCGGCTACAACGTGGCCGACTACTTCCAGCACTGGCTGGAGATGGAGCGCACGAGCGCCGACGCGACGAAGCTCCCGAAGATCTATTTCGTGAACTGGTTCCGCAAGACGCCTGACGGCAAGTTCATGTGGCCGGGCTTCGGCGACAACAGCCGTGTCCTCAAGTGGATCTGCCAGCGCATCGAGGGCCAGGTGAAGGCCAATTCCACCGCGATCGGCAACCTGCCGCTCGCCAAGGACATCGACCTCTCCAACAATGACGACCCCAACCCCAACTTCCGCGTCGACCCGAAGTTCCTCAAGGACCTTCTCACGGTGGACGTCGAGGGCTGGAAGAAGGAGATCGCCACCGTCGGCGCCTCCTACGACGAGTACGACAAGAAGCCGTCCAAGGACTCCTCCGAGGCGAACCTCGCCGCGCACCGCGTGCCGAAGGCTCTCCGCCAGGTTCTTGCCGACGTCACGGCCGCGCTCGCCAAGTGATCGGCCTTCGCGCGCCGTATGAACGAAAGGGCCGCCCTGTTGCAGGGCGGCTCTTTTGTCTGGCCGGAGTGACATTCCTCGTGCGGAGACCGTAAAGTTCTGATATAATACATCCATGGCGCGAGAAACAGGTTTCATGACGAGAATGTTTTTTTGCGGCGGCCTGCGCCGCCGCGACAGTGTGCGCTTCCATTTGATTTAAGGTAAACAAGGCAAAAAGGAGAATGTGAAATGAACAGAAGAGAATTCCTCGCATCCGGCGCTGCCGGGGCGTTCTACGTCGCGGCCAACGGCACGGCATGGGGTGTTTCAGCCCCGTCGAATAGGATACGCCTCTGCGTTGTGGGGTGTTCGCGGACGTCGTTCGACCCTGCGACTCTGCGCCATACGTTCAATCCCAAGGGCAACCGCGGCCGCGGCTACCAGGTGATGGTGGGCGCGCTGAAGGTGCCGGGAGTTGAGATCGCCGCGGTGTGCGACGTGGACCGTATCGCCACCGAGTACGCGGCGAGCGAGGTCAAGCGCATCGCCGGCAACGTTCCGAAGCAGTACAAGGACATGCGCCAGGCTTTCGCAGACCCTGACATCGACGGTGTGATCGTGGCGACGCCAGATCATTGGCATGTGACGGCGGGCATCTGGGCGCTGAAGGCCAAGAAGGCGCTCTACCTTGAGAAGCCGATCGGCATCGCCCCGGGAGAGGCCAAGGTGCTCGCCCGCGTCTACAAGGAGACGGGGGGCATATTCCAGCTGGGCACGCAGCGCCGCAGCTCATACGCGTCGGTCATGGCCGTGGACGCCATCCGCTCCGGAAAGTACGGCAAACCGCGCTGGGCCAAGGCCTGGTGCGTCTCGGACCGTCCCAGGGTGGATCGCTGCAAGCCTATGCCTGTTCCCGAGGAGATCGGCGAGGACGGGTGGAATCTGTGGCAGGGACCCGCCCCGCGCACCAAGGCGTTCCGCGGCGAATTGGTGCACTACAACTGGCGCTTCTTCAGGGGATATGGCACAGGCGACCTCCCCAACAACGGTCTGCATTTCGTTGACATAGCGCGCTGGGCGCTGGGCGCTGGCTGGGCCACGGACATCTATGCCGGTGGCGGCAAGCTGTTCTACGAGGGCGAGGGTTTCGAATACGAGGACACCCAGATGCTGAACGTCAAGTTCGCCAACGGCACGTTCCTCACGTGGGAGGGGTGCTCCCACACCGGCGCGAAGCCGTTCATGGGATGGTTCACCGGCACGCTCGTCTACTGCGACGACGCGGTGGTGGCCTTCGACGCTGGCGGAGGGTCGGCCATATTCGACCGCAAGGGCAAGAAGACCATTGCGGAGTGGAAGGCGAACGACCTCTCTCCTGAGCAGCTCAAGGGCGGCATAAACGCGTCCGCAGGCGGCGGCAAGAACGATGCGGTGCACGTGCAGAAGTTCGTGGAATGCATGCGCGCAAACGATCCCAGGACGGCCATGCCCATGGACGAGGCGTTGAAGTCCGATCTGCTGCCGATCTCTGGCAATATCTCGCTTTTGACGCGCGAGGCCGTGCACATCAATCCCGAGACGGGCGAGCTCGCCGATCCGAATTGCGCCGCCGCGAAGCTGTGGATGCCTAAGTACGAGCCTGGCTGGGAGCTGGCCTAGCGGGCACGACGAGAGTCGTCTGCGGCATGAGTCGGTCTACTAGTCTCCGGTTTTGCCGGGGGCGCAGGAGTTGTTCATATGAAGACGCGGATTCTATCTGCTGTGGCGTTCGCCTTGGCGGCGTTGTGTTCGGCTAAGGACGGACGCCAGATATACGGGCATTACATGGGATGCTGCCCTGCGGGGCACGGACCGATTCCGTACTGGTTCTCCAAGGCCGCCGAGTGCATAGCCAAGACGAACGACTACATGGCGGCCGTCGGCGGGACGTATGTGAACTGGCCGCTGATGCCCTACAACCCCGAACGCCTCGAGCTCGGCATGGAGTCCAACGCCGTGCTGGAGATACGGCGTGCGATGCGCGCCGGGCTAGACGGGTTCGCGTTCGACGCGTGGGCCGGGGACGTGGGGGCACACAAGGAGCTTGACGCCTTCTTCGTTGCCGCCGAGAAGATGGGCGTGGACTTCGGGCTTACAATATGCTTCGACCCAAGCTGCCACGGCCGCGCCAAGGGCGAGACTATGATCGACAAATACGTCGAGACGGCAGAATTCGTGCTCCGCCACAGGAACTCTCCGAACCTTGCGCGCCGCGACGGCAAGCCGATGTTCTTCGGCTACTATTCGAGCGGAATAGCGTATGGTCCGAAAGACGAGGGTCTGGCGGCGCGTCTTGCGCGGGAGAAGTCCGCCTGGGACGAATTCCGCCGCAGGGTGGGCGAGCCGGTGTTCATACACGGATCGCTCGACTCCTTCGCTCTCGTGAAGGATCCGGACTGGCGTCTCATAGGCGAATGGGCAGCCAAGACCTACGACGCAGTGGGCGGGTTCTTGGGGACGGACAAGAACTGGGGGATGAACAAGGATCTCATCGCCGCCGTGAAGGGCGGAGGCGCGGTGTGGAGCCAGCCGATGTTCTACCAGTATTCGAACAAGGCAGGGGGGATTATTACGCGCCCCGGGCTTGACTGGCTTCGCGACAACTGGAAGGCGGCCATCGCAAACGGCAGCGACTTGCTCCAGTTCGTCACGTGGAACGACTACGGGGAGGAGACGTGCCTTGCTCCGTCCACAGGGGGCGCCTACACGATCACCCGCGTGAACCGCCACTACGCGGATCTCTGGAAGTCCGGGCACGAGCCCAGGATAGAGGAGGACGAGGTTCATGTGGTGTTCCGCCGCTGGACGGACGGCGCGCCTGTGTTCCCGTTCCGGACGCGCACGCAGAAGATAACGCCGTCGGCGCTCGAGGTGGTGACGTTCCTGACCGCCCCCGCACGCGTGGAGGTGAAGGGATACGGCGCCTACGACGCGCCGGCCGGAATGCATGCACGGCAGTTCCCTCTCAAAGAGGGGATTGTGGCGGCGCGCGTCCGCCGCAGCCAGAAGACGGTGTGCGGCGTGGTGGCGCCGGAACGCGTTGCCGGACGCCGCTGGCGCGAGGACTTCACGCTCGTGGCATTCGGCTCCAATTTCGAAAAGGAGTGGCGCGCCGACTTCGGAGAGCGCCCTTTGGACTTGTACGCCGAGAATGCGGACGACGACGGCGACGGCCTCCCCAACTGGTTCGAGATGGTTTATTTCGGAAGTTTCCCGCGGATGTCGACGGCATGCGGCGCCGATCCTGCGTCCGATCCCGACGGCGACGGCGCAACCAATCTCCAGGAGCTGCAGAGGGGGACGGACCCGACCAGGGCGGACGTCCCGTGCAGGCCGGGCGAAGTCTGGACGCTCTCCGAAATCCTGTCGCGTCCGTTCATCTTCAATCCCGAGCGGGACTCCCGTCGCCGGGACGTGTGGTTCGCTGGGTTCAAGGACCGCGTGGACGGTGTCCTCCACTGGGACGGAACCATCACGCCCGCCCCGGTGACGGGCGGCGCGGCGAAGTGGCGCAACTTGTACAACACCAATTGGAACGCGCGCATATCGTTCAAGCACGACGCGGCGGAGCTGTACAGCCGGAAGGACTGCTCCATGGCGCTTGCCTGGCGTGCGCCTGCCGCCGGCGTCTACGCCGTGCGCGTGGAGCTTGGCGCCGGTTCGGGAGGCGGATCCTTCGACGCGCTTCTCTTCGCCGCCGCCCGGCAGCTTGGACGGGCGACGATGCGCGCCGGTTCGCGTCACGTCTTCGACTTCCCCGACGTGAGGCTTGCCGCCGGCGAAATGCTGGTGCTGACGCATGACTGGGCGAATGCCTGGGGGTTGAATCCCCTTGTCGTCGAAAAGTTTGAAATCACGAAAATGTAGAATGCAGAAGAATCTGATGGACAGGGAAACCGGCGGCATAAGATGGCTCGGATGGACGGCGGCCCGAGACCGTCATGAGTATTCGGTCACTCATCGGCAGGGGCGCACCGGCAGTACATTTTTTGCCGTGTAGAAGTGTAGAGGTGTAGAAGAAGATTTGAAGATGGGATTCCACCACATACCCCGAACG
>Ga0265298_10005946_pt1 | contig 15187 bp, 16 predicted proteins | sample AusTroGonzalo_MG_3_FD_193486 | JGI IMG/M metagenome (GOLD analysis project Ga0265298, IMG submission 193486) | Bovine rumen microbial communities from tropical cattle in Woodstock, Queensland, Australia - Gonzalo_01 | ecosystem: Host-associated > Mammals > Digestive system > Stomach > Rumen ... | reverse complement strand
CCGGAAGCGCAGGGTGGCACGGAGACTTTCGCGGCGGCGCCAGGCGGCGATTTTCGCGTGGTCTCCGTTCAGGAGGACCTCCGGAACGGAGCGGCCGTTCAGATCACGGGGACGGGTATACTGGGGATATTCCAGGAGGCCGTCGGAGAAAGATTCCTCCTCCGGGCTCTCGCTGCTGCCGAGGACACCGGGAATGAAGCGGGCGACGCAGTCCGTGAGGACCATTGCGGCCAGTTCGCCGCCGGTGAGGATATAATCGCCGATGCTGATTTCCTCATCAATACAGGCGTCCAGGGCCCTCTGGTCCACGCCTTCGTAATGGCCGCAGAGGAGGATGAGGGACGGCTCCCGAGCCAACTCCCGGGCGAGCTGTGTGGTGAGCTTTTTTCCCCGGGGGCCGAGATAGATCCGGCGGGCATTCGGCAGGGACGCGGAGACGGCCGCCATGGCATCCATGATGGGCTGGGCCGTCATGACCATGCCCGCGCCGCCGCCGAAGGGATAGTCATCGGTGTTTTTATGCTTGGCGGCGGAAAAGGGGCGGATATCCGTGAGGCGGATGTCGAGGAGACCCTGCTCCCGGGCGCGCCCGAGGATGCTGGCGGCGAAGACGCTTTCGAACATCTCCGGAAAGACGGTGAGGATATCAACGGTCATAGACGGCGACCTCCCGGAGCTTTTCGGCGACGACAAGAATCCGGCGGGCAGCGGCATCCACCTGCGGGAAGACCGCGAGGAGGGCCGGGGCCATGAGGGTGCCGGAGGCGGTTTTGAACACCCAGGTATCCACGCTGCCGTGCTGGAGGACATCGGTGAGGGTGCCTACGGCGTTGCCTTCCTCATCGACGGCTTCGCAGCCGATGAGATCGGCGATATAGACGGCGCCGTCCTCTGCCGGGGCGGCGTGGGCCCGGTCGATATAGAGATCCCGGCCGCGGAAGGCTTCGGCGTCATCGGCTGACTTGCTGTCCGCCAGACAGGCATAGACGAAGCCTTCGTGGATCCGGGTGACTTTCAAAGAAACGGGGGTGTAGGCACCTTTGTCTTCCAGGTAGAGATTTTTCCAGGAGGAGAACATTTCCACCCGGGCGGCGTAGGGCTTGATTTTGACCTCACCGCGGATGCCCTGGGGCTTGAGGACGGTGCCGATCATGAGGTAAGACTGCATTGGAGGCTCCTTTGGATGAGTGGATAGTGGATAGTGGGTAGTGGATAGACGGCAGGGTTTGGGGGATAACGAAGGCGCGGGATCCTTTCTGCTTCGGATCCCGCGCCTGAGATTACTGGATTTCGACAAAAACAGGCTTGCTGTTTTTTGCCGTAGCCGCCTTGACCACGGCGCGGATCGCCTTGGCTATACGGCCCTGCTTTCCGATGACCTTACCCATATCCTCTTCCGCCACGTGGAGCTCGAGGATGATGGCCTCGGGGCCTTCGGTCTCAGTGACGCTGACCTGATCGGGATGCTCTACCAGTGACTGCGCCACGAAGGTAAGAAGTTCTTGCATGGGTACATCCTTTCTCGGCGTCCATTATTTCTCTTCGATGGCACCGGACTTCTTCAGCAGAATGCGGACGGTGTCGGTGGGCTGGGCGCCAACGCCGAGCCAGTACTTCGCGCGGTCATTGTCGACCTTGATTTCGGCGGGCTTGGTCATGGGATCATAGTAACCGATCTCCTCGATGAAGCGGCCGTCGCGGGGGCTGCGGATATCGGCAACCACAACACGATAGAAAGGCTTTTTTTTCATACCCATTCTCTTCAGACGAATTTTGACAGACATTTCGGGAATCCTCCTTAAAAATATAAAATAGTCATCTATGGAAAACATATACCTGTCAGTGTATATGAGTCCAACAAAAGGGGGGCGTTTACATTCCGGGCATACCGCCGGGGAAACGCATGCGCATCCGTTTTTTGCCCTTGCCACTCATCATCTGCTTCATCATCTGCTGCGCCTGCTCGAACTGGCGGATGAGGGTGTTGACATCCTGGACGGTGGTTCCGGAGCCGGCGGCGATGCGCTTGCGGCGGGAGGCGTTCAGAATGGAGGGATCGCGGCGCTCTTTGGGCGTCATGGAGCGGATGATGGCTTCGGGCTTCTTCATGGCGTTGTCGTCCACTTCGATGTCCTTGCCGCTCATGCCGGGGAGCATGTTGATCATGCTGCGGAGGCCGCCCATTTTCTTCATGCTCTGCATCTGCTCGAGGAAATCCTCGAGGGTAAGCTTGTTGGAGACGCCTTTGCGGGCGAACTTTTCGGCATCGTGCTCATCGAAGGCTTCGGAAGCCTGCTCGATGAGGGTGAGGACATCGCCCATGCCGAGGATGCGGGAGGCCATCCGGTCCGGATGGAAGGGCTCGATATCCGTGAGCTTTTCACCGGTGCCGCTGAACTTGATGGGCTTGCCGGTGACGGCCTTGATGGAGAGGGCCGCGCCGCCGCGGGTGTCACCGTCGAGCTTGGTGAGGATGACGCCGGTGATATCCAGCTTTTCATCGAAGGTTTTGGCGACGGTGACCGCGTCCTGACCGGTCATGGCGTCGACGGTCAGCAGAATCTCGGTAGGCTTGACGGCGGCCTTGATGCGGGCCAGCTCGTCCATGAGCGCCTCGTCGATATGCAGACGGCCGGCGGTATCGATAATCAGGACATCGCGCTGATAATACCGGGCGTAGTCAATGGCTTCCTTCGCCGTTTTCACGGGATCCTGCGTTCCCTTTTCGAATACGGGCACGTTGACCTGCTGACCGACGACCTGCAGCTGCTTGATGGCGGCGGGGCGGTAGATATCGCAGGCGGCGAGCATGGGCTTTTTGCCCTGCTTGGTGAGATGGCCGGCGAGCTTGGCACACATGGTGGTTTTGCCGGCGCCCTGGAGACCGCAGAGCATAAAGATCGTCGGCACGGAAGGGGACCAGTTGAGCCGGGCGTTGGTGCTGCCCATGAGGTCGGTCATTTCTTCATTGACGATTTTGATGACCTGCTGGGCAGGGGAGAGGGAGGACAGGACGTCCTGCCCGACACAGCGCTCGGTGACCTTTTTAATGAAGTCCTTGGCGACGGCGTAGTTTACGTCGGCCTCGAGAAGGGCCATGCGCACCTCGCGCATACCTTCCTTGACGGTCTGCTCGTTAAGCCGGCCGCGGCCGGTCATCTTTTTCAGAGCGCCCTGCAGTTTTTCACTTAAGCCTTCAAAGGCCATTGCTTTCCTCCTGATCCAGGGCGAGCAGGGATTCCAGAACCTGCTGTGCCCGGGGATAATCCTGATTCTTCAGCGCGGTGAGCGCTTCCTGGAGGCCGGACTCCATCTGGCGGAAACGGCCGGCCACACCGAGGGTAGCCTCCAGCTCGTTGAGCCGGGAGGCGGCACGGGAGATCGTTTCGTGCACGGCCTGGCGCGAGATGCCGACATCGGCGGCAATTTCGCCCAGGGACAGATCCTCCTCACAATGAAGGGAGAGGACGCGGCGCTGCTTCTCCGTCAGCAGACCGCCGTAGAAAGCGGAAAGGAAGGCGAGATCCACCTTTTTCCGCAGATCTTCCTGCGCCAAACGAAAACCTCCTGCGTCAAGGGAATACCATTGACAGGAGTATTATACAGATCAAAAAAAGATTGTCAAGGGTTTTTCCCTGACAATCTTTGAAAAGGTTTGTGATCATTTGCGATACTTCCGCATGGGATGTGTTACCCATTTGGATGCTTGCGTATCATCAGTACTTCAGATCCTCGCCGGTAAGCCTTCTCCAGAGGGAACGGATGGTGTGCTGATTGGAGACGCCGTAGTTCGGATCGTTGGCCTGGGCTTCGGACAGATCCCGCAGGAAGTGGACGCAGAGGTGACCGTTGAAATTATTGTTTTCAATATGGCCTGACTTATGGGGATTGTCATGGGTGGCGGCAACGGTCCAGACGCCGGAGGGCAGCTTCACGTAGACGCCCTTCTGATCCCAGGTTTCGATACCGCCGAAGGCCTGCTTCATTCTGTCGGTATCCTCGGCGGTGAGGGGTTCGGCGTCGCAGTGGCGGCCGCAGGAATGCACCCGGAGGGTCCACGACATGCCGGTGGACGGATCGTAGACGAGGAGCTGGTTGCCGCTGGCGAGCTGGGGTTTGACATCCTTATACCAGTGGAGGAGCTTCAGCTTGCCACCGTCGGGGGCGGTGAGGACGGTGTCGGAAGAGGGGGAATTATCGGAAGAAGTTGCGGTGGATTTTGTCGATTCGGACTCTTCCTGCGCGGCGGCGGAGGCCGTTGTGGTGCCCTTCACAGCGCCTTTCTTGTCCGCATCTTCCAGCGCGGCCAGGGTCTTTTTGCCGGCCAGGCCGTCCTCGGTGAGCTTGCAGGCCTTCTGGAAATCCTTGACGGCGGCGAGGGTCTTATCCCCGTAGATGCCGTCGGCATTGCCGGAGAGGTACTTCAGGCGGATGAGCGCCTGCTGCATGATCTTGACACGGTCACCCCGGTCCTTGGGCCGGATGGTGGAGTAGTCCCCCTTGAAGAGATTGCCTGAAGAAGATGATGATGAAGAGGAAGACGAACTTGACGAGGACGAGGAAGATGAAGAACTCGACGAGGAACTCGACGAACTTGAGGATGAGGACGACGAACTTGACGAAGAAGAAGAACTTGACGAAGACGACGAGGACGATTTCTTCTTCTCGAGTGCTTCATAAATGGCGGCCTGGGTCTTTTTACCGGCCAGACCGTCCTCGGTCATCTTCTTGACATGCTGGAAAGAGACGACGGCCAGGTAAGTCAGGTTGCCGTAAATGCCGTCCGCCTTTCCCTTGAGATAGCCCAGATCGATGAGGGCCTGCTGGAGCTTGCGGACTTCCTCGCCCCGGGAACCGAGGGTCATGGTGTCCGGGGACAGGGCCAAAGCGGAGGCAAAGACGGAAACCGTCAGCGCGAGCACCGCCAGGAAACAGATCCAACGCGTTTTTTTCATTAATACAACCTCCTGTAATTCATTGCAATATGCAGGTAGTCGGGTGCTATTCTATAGGTACGGAAGAGATTGTAGCATAAGTTTTTCAAATTGTAAAGAAATTGTTACAAAAAATTTACAAAATCTATTTCTTTCATCCGACGGAAAGATATGATATACTAAATCCAGATGAAAAAACCGCCTAAGGGGCGGGAAGCTCAAAGGAGCGTAATATTTATGAGAAAGATCGGTGTACTGACCAGCGGCGGGGACAGCCCGGGAATGAACGCCGCGGTGATGTCCGTGGCACGCAGCGCGGCGCTGTACGGGATTCCCCTGATCGGCATTAAGCGCGGCTACAACGGACTTCTTCGCAAAAGCGAGAATATCAAAGACGACCTTCAGGAGCTGACACTGGAGACGGTGCTGGACATCGCGGACCAGCCGGGCACGTATCTGCGGACGGCCCGGTGCAACGAATTCCGGGAGGCCAAATACCGCGAGTTTGCCATGAAGACCCTGCGGGACATGGAGATCGACGGCCTGGTCGTGATCGGCGGGGACGGCAGCTTCAACGGCGCGATCGAGCTTTGCCGGCTTGGGATGCCCTGCATCGGCATTCCGGGCACCATCGACAACGACCTGGCGTATTCGGAAATGTCGCTGGGGTTTGACACGGCGGTGAACGTCTGCGTGGACGCGATCCGGAAGATCCGCGCCACGTCGCGCAGCCACGACCGGCCGGCAGTGGTGGAGGTGATGGGCCGGCACTGCGGCGACATCGCGCTGACGGCGGCGGTTTCCACGGGCAGCGAGATTGTGATCGTGCCGGAGGTGCCGTGGTCGGTGGAAGGCATCGCGCTGCGGCTGCAGGAGCAGCTGAACCGTGGGAACTACCGGGCGACCATCGTGATGGCGGAAGGCTGCTATGAATCCATGGCGCATTTTAACCTTTACAAATTCCTGACGAGCCGGGGTAAGGCATGCTATCCGGACGAGCCCATGAGCGCGGTGCGGTTTGCCTCCGTCATGAAGCGCATGTGCGGCGGGGCGGAAGCGAGGGCCAACGTGATCGGCTATGTGCAGCGCGGCGCGGAGCCCACCGCCCGGGACAGCAGCTTTGCCTTTGAGGCCGGGAACCTGGCCGTTCGGCTGCTGCGGGACGGCATCGGCAACCAGGTGATCGGCATGCAGAAGGGCCGGGTGTTCTACATGCCCATCGAGACCGCACTGAAGCGGAAAAAGCAGTTCAACATGGGCATGTACGAGCTGGTGAATTCGCTGTAATTTTAGGGTTGACAGGAGACGGGGGCTGTGGTATCATCGCTTTTGTTTGAAAGCAGAGGCCTGCCCGTCTCTCACCTTGGCGGTTTTGATCGCCGGGTCACGAAGCATCCTGAAACAGGATTTTCGATGTGCGCACATGAGCGACGGGTTTGACCCGCCGCTCATTTATTTGGAGGTGCATGGACATCGCAACCGAACTGATGATCAATGAAGAAATCCGCGACCGGGAAGTTCGACTGATCGACGAGAACGGCGAACAGCTCGGCGTCATGACCACGCAGCAGGCGCTGGCGCTGGCCGACGAGAGAGGGTACGATCTGGCCAAGATTCAGCCTTCCGCCGTGCCGCCGGTATGCAAGCTGCTGGACTATGACAAATACCGCTACGAGCAATCCAAGCGGGAGCGGGAGAACCGGAAGAATCAGCGCGTTGTCGATATCAAGGAAGTACAGCTGAGCGCCACGATCGAAGAGAACGACATCAACACGAAGGCGAAGATGGCGATCCGCTTCCTGGAGAACGGCGACAAGGTTAAGGTTTCCATTCGCTTCCGCGGCCGACAGATCACCCACAGCGAAATCGGCATGAAGGTTATGCTGGACTTCGCGGACCGGTGCAAGGACGTCAGCATGGTGGAACGCCGCCCGACGCTGGATGGCCGCAACATGATCATGATCCTGGCTCCCAAGGCCATGAAGGCCTCCTTCGCCGAAAAGAAGGCGAAGAGGGAGAACGCTGCCCCGAAAGGGACGCAGGAATAACCGTACTGGAAGGAGGACCAAACACTATGCCTAAACAGAAATCCCACCGCGGGGCTGCCAAGCGCTTTTCCTTTACCAAATCCGGTATTGTAAAGCATAAGCAGATGAACGCCAACCATCAGGTGCATCTGAAGACCACCAAGCGCACCCGTCACCTGCGGAACGCCGGAATCGTTGACAATTCCGCCGAAGCCCGCACGATTCATAAGCTGCTGCCTTACAAATGAGCCCATTAACCGGCAAGGAGGAAAACAAAAATGGCACGTATCAAGAGGGCTGTTAACGCCCATAAAAGCCGCCGCAAGGTGATGAAGCTGGCGAAGGGCTACTTCGGAGCGAAATCCAAGCAGTACCGCGCCGCGAAAGAACAGGTTGCCCGCAGCCTGCGCTACGCTTTTGTCGGAAGAAAGCTCCGCAAACGCGAATTCCGCCGCCTGTGGATCACCCGTATCAATGCTGCCGCCCGCCTGAACGGAATCAGCTATTCCAGGTTCATCGCCGGACTGAAGAAGCAGAACATTGATATCAACCGCAAGATGCTGGCAGACATGGCCGTCAACGACGCCGCCGGTTTTGCCAAGCTGGTTGAGATTGCGAAACAGTAATCGGACTGATTCAAAAAGCGCCTGACGGCGCTTTTTTCATGCCCGGGGGAAGATTTCTATTTTTCCGATTTGGAAAAATAGAAACGGGTAAACATCCTTTTCCGGGGTTTCAAACGGGCGGTTTTATGATAGAATTGACGTATTCTTTGGTCCGGAGGCGCGGAGCATGGCTGTACCGATTTTGCTGTTTATACTGGGACTGATCCTGCTGATCAAGGGCGGGGACTGGTTTGTGGACGGATCCGTGGAGCTGGCGCACCGGCTGCACGTGCCGGAACTGATTATCGGGGCCACGGTGGTTTCCATCGGCACGACGCTGCCGGAGGTGCTGGTTTCGGCGACAGGGGCCATTGAGGGCCACGGCGGCATCGCCTACGGGAACGCGATCGGGAGCGTGATCTGCAACACGGCGCTGATTTCGGCGCTGACCTTTGCGATCCGGCCGTGCCGGGTGGACCGGGAAACCTTCAAGGTGCCGGTGATCTTCTTCTTCATCGCCGCGGCCTTCTATGCCGGAACCGCCTACATTTCCGGACATTTTGCCCGGTGGACCGGGATCGTGCTGCTGTGCATTTTCGCCGCGTACATGGCCTACACCGTTTGGGACGGGAGACGGCAGGCGCGGCCCGGCGGGGAGGAGACAGAGAGCCCGGAGGAAGCAGAGAAAGCAGACGAAGAAAAAAAGGACGTGCCGATGTGGCAGTCCATTCTGAAACTGGTGATCGGCGCGGCGTGCATCGCGGTGGGGGCGAACCTGCTGGTGGACAACGGAACGATTATCGCCACAGAGATGGGCGTTCCGGAAAGCGTGATCGCGCTGACGTTTGTGGCGCTGGGGACAAGCCTGCCGGAACTGGCCACGGCGATTACCGCGCTGGTCAAAGGACACAGCGCGTTAAGCCTCGGCAATATCGTGGGGGCGAACCTTTTCAATCTTGTGCTGGTGAGCGGTCTGGCGACGACGATCAAACCGTTCTACGTCAAAGACCTCGGCAGAAACTTCCTCAACGGAGTGCCGGTTTCGCTGATGGTGGACATTCCGGTGATGCTGTTTGTGATGGCGTTTATGACGCTGCCGGCGCTGAAGCGCGGAAAGCTGACGCGGACGCAGGGGATCATCCTGCTGGCGGTTTACGCGGCGTTCTGCGTATTCCAGTTTGCTTACAAATGATTCTTCTTCCTTCAGAAAACGAGCTCCGACCCCGCGGTTCCGTTGAGAGCGGGATCCGTTGAATCGACACCCGTAAAGCACTCCGGGAAAAGCCCGGCGGTGCTTCTTTTTTCGCCGTTTGACTCCAGATGGCTGATATCGCCGAGGCGGGTGACACGGAAGGAGACTTCGCCGCGGATCCGTTCCTCGGTGACCACCTCGGAGACGGAGGAGGGCAGGGTGAGGGCCCTGTGCCAGAGGACCAGGGGGGAACAATCCGTGAGCACGGCGAGGACGGCCATGGAGATGCCGAAATGGCAGAAGAGGGCGATGGTATCCCGGGCGTTTTTTTCGGCGCGCCAGACGGGACCATCCTTGCGGAAGCCGTAGCGGGCAAGGAGCTCCTTCGTGCCGGCGACGGTTTCGGCCCAGATTTCCCGGACGTCGCTGCCGGCGAAGAGGGGCGCATCCACCCAGGACGCGGCATCATAGGCTCCGGGGAGGGCGGACCAGAGACGGGGCGGAAGATCCCAGGGAAGGCGTTTTTCGCCCGTTTGCGGATCGCGGATGCGGCCGCGGAATTCCGCCAGCCAGGGGAGTTCTTCGGCCGTGCGGTTCAATCTTTTCAGGGTACAGGCGGCGGTGTCCTTCGCCCGGCCCAGGGGGGATACATAGAAATCAGCGATATCATAGTGAATCATGCGGCGGCTGAGAAGCTCCGCCTCCACGCGGCCCTTCGGGGTCAGAGAGTCCACGGTGTAGTCCGGTTCGGCATGACGGATGAGCAGGATACGCATTTGGCACCTCCGGGGATTTCTTACTTATTGCACTTTAACAGTATACCTTTTGCGGTCCCGAAAGACAAGCTTGACAGCGGGGCGGGGGAACAGGTAGAATGGATAAAAAGTCCGTACAACTTTTAACAAGGGAGGCGGAGGCATCATGAGCGGCGGAGCCATTCAAAACGGCGTTTATCCGAACTATCTGGCGGAGATCGGGATCGGCGACGGGGAAGCGCGGAAAAGGGTTGAAGAGGCCTTTGAAACCATCTTTTTTGATCCGGCGGAGAATTTCTGCCACCGGACGGAAGAAGACGCCTGGTGCATGGTGGACACGGGGAACAACGACGCCCGGACGGAAGGCATGAGCTATGGGATGATGATGTGCGTGCAGGTGGACCGGAAGGACATTTTTGATAAACTGTGGACCTTCGCGGACCGCTACATGCGCCTTCGGGAGGGCCCGAACGCCGGGTACTTTGCCTGGTCGGTGCAGCCGGACGGGAAGCACAACGCGGAAGGCCCGGCGCCGGACGGCGAGGAATACTTCGCGATGGCGCTGTTCATGGCGGCCGGCCGGTGGGGCGACGGAGAAGGGCTCTTCAACTATACGCAGCAGGCGCGGGAGATCCTGCGCCACGCGGTGCACCAGCACGAGATGATCGCCGGCGGGGAACCGATGTGGGAGCCGAAAAACAAATACATCCGCTTTGTGCCGGGAATGAGGATTTCCGACCCGAGCTATCATCTTCCGCATTTCTACGAGCTGTTCGCGGAGCGGGCGGATGAAAGGGACCGGGACTTCTGGCGGGAGACGGCCGCGGCCAGTCGGGCATACATCATCAAATCCGCGGACCCGGGGACCGGGCTGAGCCCGGAATACGCGGACTACGACGGGAAGACGGTGCTGCTGTTCGGGAAGCCATGGGTTTACTATTCGGACGCCTACCGGGTTGCGGAGAACATCGCGCTGGACCACATCTGGTTCGGGGCGCATCCGGAGGAGGACGACATCAACACCCGGCTGCAGGATTTCTTCGGGGAACAGGATCTTCAGGACCTGCGGGCCTATGAGCTGGACGGGACGCCGCAGACGGAGCCGGCGATGCATCCGACGGCGATTCTGGCCGTTCTGGGGGCGGCCTCCGTTTGCAGCCGGAGCCGGCAGCGGGAAAAGTTTCTGCGGCTGTTTGCGGAGACGCCTTTGCGCAAGGGCGTGCGGCGGTACTACGACAACTGCCTGTATTTCTTCTGTCTGCTGATGCTGACGGGGTCTTATCGGATTTATTAGTGGGTTTGGTTTTGCTTTCCGGAAAAATAAAAACACGGGAAATGCAGAGAAAGGCCCCGGAAACGCCTTTGCGGCGTTGACAGGGTTTTTCCCTGCATTTTATAATCATACATCACGAAATGTCGGAGTATTCCGAAATCAAGGAGGAACGGATTTATGAAGAAACTGTTTGCGATCATCCTTACGCTGGCACTGACGCTGGGCCTGGCCTGCGGCGCACTGGCGGACGGAGAACTGACCTTCACCACCGGCGGAACCGCCGGCACCTACTATGCCTACGGCAACGTGCTGGCGCAGTACGTGGCGGGGAACAGCGACGTGGCGATGACCGCCGTGGCCGGCAACGGCAGCGCGGACAACATCGACAAGCTGGACATGGAAGTTGCGCAGCTGGGCTTCGTTCAGAACGACGTGGCCTACTATGCCTTCAACGGCATCCGCATTTATGAAGGGGATCCGGTGAATTCCTTCACCGCCATTGCCGCGCTGTACACCGAGACGGTTCAGCTGATCACCTGCAATCCCGAGATCAAGAGCGTTGCGGACCTGAAGGGAAAGAACGTTTCCATCGGCTCCCAGGGCAGCGGCGTTTACTTTAACGCCATCGACTTCCTGAACGCCTATGACATGACGGAAGCGGACATCACGCCCACCTACCAGAGCTTCGCGGATTCCGCGGAAGCCCTGAAGGACGGCAAGATCGACGCGGCCTTCGTCGTGGCCGGCGCCCCGACCCCCGCCGTGACCGACCTGGCCACGAGCAAGGACATGTATCTGGTTTCCCTGGACGACGAACACGTTGCGAAACTGCAGGAGATCAGCGGCGCCTACACCAAGAGCATCATTGCCGCGGGCACCTATTCCAAGCAGGACGCGGACGTGGTCACCGTGGGCGTGAAGGCGACCATCATCGCCAACGGCCAGGTGAGCGAGGATCAGGCCTACACGATCGTGAAGACGATCTTTGAAGGCAAGGACAACATCGCCCACGACAAGGCGAAGGAACTGGATCTGGAATACGCTTCCACCTGCGGTCTGCCTTATCATGCCGGCGCGGCCAAGTACTTCGCGGAGCAGGGCATTACGGTTGAAACGGCCAATCCCTGAGTGAACGCCGGGAATCCGCTTCCCCGCAAGCGGGGGCGGATTCCCGTTTCCTTTTTTATTTTATCTGAGGAGCGGGTTTTGTGAGCAAGAAGGACGAAAAACTGATTCCCGAGACGGGGGAAGAAAGACAGGCGACCGCGGAAGAGCTGGACGCGATCATGCGGAAGTATGACCGGGAAAGCAACGTGCGGATCTGGGAAGGGAAACCGAAGATCATCGTCGGGGCCTTCCTGGCTGCCTTTTCCCTGTACTGCATCTATGTGACGCTGTTTGCCAACATGCTGGACCAGGTTCGGCTGAGTTCCTTCATGGGGCTGGTGGTCGTGATGGGCTACCTGACCTATCCGGCGAAAAAGGGCCGGGTGAAGGTGAACTACATGCCCTGGTATGACATTGTGCTGATGTTGCTCGGCGCGGCGGCATTCTTTTACTACACCTTCCGCGCACCGCAGCTGATGACGATGCGGGTGAAAACGAAACTCACGGATCCCGTTTACATCACGGCGGGCATTGTCGGCATCCTGGTGCTTTGCGAACTGTGCCGGAGGAGCGTGGGGCTTCCGATCCTCTGCGTGGCGGGGGCTTTTCTGGCCTACACGATTTACTTCTACGTGAAAGACGGGAAGCTGATGGCCAACGTTGTGCACGAGCTGTTCTACAACGAGAACGGCCTGTTCTCGACGCCGGTGAACGTATGCTCGAAATACATCGTGGTGTTCATCATCTTCGGAGCATTCCTGGAAAACACCGGTATTTCCGAATTCTTCATCTCCCTGGCCAACGGGCTGACCGGCCGGTTTGCCGGCGGTCCGGCGAAGGTGGCCGTGATTTCCAGCGCCCTTTGCGGCATGGTTTCCGGCTCCTCGGTGGGCAACACGGTGACCACCGGATCGATTACGATCCCGATGATGAAGAAGACGGGATACGACAAGAACTTTTCCGGCGCCGTGGAAGCGGCGGCTTCCACCGGCGGACAGATTATGCCGCCGATCATGGGGGCCGCGGCCTTCCTGATGGCGGACTATCTGGGCGTGCCCTACAGCGACATCATCGTGCGGGCGATCCTGCCGGCATGCCTGTACTTTCTGGGCGTGTTCCTGTCGGTGCACCTGGAAGCGAAGCGCCTTGGCCTGAAGGGACTGACGAAAGAGCAGCTTCCGCGGGTGAAGGAACTGATGAAGGAAAGCTATCTGCTGCTGCCTTTGGCGATCCTGATTTACCTGGTTTGCTCGAACATGAAGACCATGCAGTTCTCGGCGGCGGTTTCCATCCTGGCGACCATCGTTGTGGGGCTGATTTCCAACTACCTGAAGATGCGCAAGGCGGTGAAGAACACGGCCGCCGAGTATCCGGCCTCCTTCAACGAGGCGTACCTGCTGCCCTTTGCGATCATCGTTTACCTGCTGCTTTCCCTGCGGGAGGAAGTCGTGCCTTCGCTGATCATCACCGCGATCATCACCGTGGTGGTATGGTTCTTCTCGTGCTACGTGGTGATGCGGAAAGCCTACCGCAAGATGCGCGCTTCGGACGACACGGTTCGGGAGGCGACGCAGGAAATTCACGAATCCCTGTTCAAGCCGGTGAACGTATTCCGGGCGCTGGAGAACGGCGGACGGAACTGCATTTCCGTGGCGGTGGCCTGCGGCGTGGCGGGGCTGATCTGCGGATGCCTGACGGTAACCGGACTGGCCTCCACGGTGATCAACGCCATCGTGACCATTTCCCAGGGGAAACTGTTCCTGGGGCTGCTGCTGACGATGATCTGCTGTATTATCCTGGGCATGGGCCTGCCGACGACGGCGACCTACTGCATCATGGCTTCCACGTGCGCGCCGATTCTGATTCAGATGGGCGTGCCGGAAATCGCGGCGCACTTCTTCGTATTCTACTACGGCATTGTGGCGGATATTACGCCGCCGGTTGCACTGGCGGCTTACGCCGGATCGGCCATATCCGGCGGAAGCCCGATGAAAACCGGCGTGAACGCCACGAAACTGGCCATCGCGGGCTTTATTATCCCGTTTATCTTTGCACTGAGCCCGGACATGCTGCTGATTAATACCACATGGTATGAAGTGGTGCTGATCACGGTGACCTCCATCGTCGGCATGTACGGCGTGACGGTCGGGCTGAGCGGATTCAGCAGCTATGAAGCGAGCGGACCGAACCGCGTGATGGGCATTCTTCAGCGGGTGATTGCCATTGCCGGCGGGTTGATGCTGATCTATCCCGGATGGGTTACGGACATCGCGGGCATCGCGCTGGTGGGCCTGGCACTGCTTTGGAAACAGATGATGACGAAAAAACAACCGGCATAAGGACGGAGAGAACGACCGGCAGCGGGGGCTTCGGCTCCCGGGCCGGTTTTTCTTTCCTTTTTCATCCAAAAGAGATATAATAAACCGATACACATTCGGGAGGGATTCTGCTTTATGCACTCCGTCTGGTCGCTGGTGCTGAACAGCGTGCTGCTGGGCTTCGGACTGGCCATGGATGCTTTTTCCGTTTCCCTGGTGAACGGGCTGCGGGAGCCGGACATGCCGAAGCGCCGGATGGCCCGGATCGCCGGGGTTTTCGGCGGATTCCAGATGCTGATGCCGATGATCGGATGGATCTGCGTGCGGACGATTCTGGAGATCTTCAAATCCCTGCAGACGTACATTCCCTGGATTGCCTTCGGGCTGCTGGTTTTCATCGGCGGGAAGATGATCCTGGAGGGGATCCGTAACAGGGAAGAAGAGGAAGCGGAGAAGATCGGCACCGGCGGGCTGCTGATCCAGGGGATCGCCACCTCCATCGACGCGCTGAGCGTCGGGTTCACGATGACGGACCTGAACTGGGTGCAGGCGCTGGCGGAATCGGCGCTGATCGGAGCGGTGACCTTCGGGATCTGCATGGGCGGGATACTGATCGGGCGGAAAGCCGGAACGAAGCTTTCCGGAAAGGCCTCGATCCTGGGAGGATGCGTGCTGATCGCCATCGGGATCAAGATGGTGGCTTTCGGGTAGTGTTTAAGGATTAGGGATTAGGTTTTTGGACGTAGAATTTTGGATTTAGGGATTCAGGGATTAAGGTTGAGAGAGGATGTCGGAAGTTGAAGAAGATTTTTGCTTTGGTGCTTGCTTTGGTGCTGGCCGTTTCGGCCTGCGGGGCTTTCGCGGAAGAACAGAAGGCGCCGGACTTTATCCTGGAGGGATACGACGGGGAAAGCAGCACGCGGAACTGGGAGACCAACCTGTTCTTTGAACGGATGGAGGAGGCGACCGAGATTTC
>Ga0265298_10005945_pt1 | contig 15188 bp, 9 predicted proteins | sample AusTroGonzalo_MG_3_FD_193486 | JGI IMG/M metagenome (GOLD analysis project Ga0265298, IMG submission 193486) | Bovine rumen microbial communities from tropical cattle in Woodstock, Queensland, Australia - Gonzalo_01 | ecosystem: Host-associated > Mammals > Digestive system > Stomach > Rumen ... | reverse complement strand
AAGCAGACCCGAAGCGTCGAAGGCACCCTCAACGCATCCCTCACCTGGGAGATTCCCTGGGTCAAGGGCCTGCAGGCCAAAGTCAGCGGATCCTATAACTACCTCAGTTCCTACAACAAGAACCTGGATACGCCCTATTATGTGGTTGTCCGCCTCAGAAACGATGACGGCACCTGGGGCTGGACCAGTCCCATGGTGGACGTGAACGGGGCCTCCGACGGAAACAAGGTAGGAGAAGGATCTTACTATCAACAGATTATGACAGGGCAGGCCAGCCTGTCGTACACCAACAGTTTCGGCAAACACAACGTGGATGCCCTCCTGCTGGCCGAACTGAGGGATTTTCAGACCAACAACCTGAGCGCCTACGTCAAGAACGTACCCTTCGCGCTGCTGCCGGAACTGAGCAACGGAACGCCCACCTCCAGCCCGGTCATGGGCTCCAGCAACGCTTCCCGAAGCGCCGGTTACGTAGGTCGTATCCGCTATAACTACGACGAGAAATACCTGGCCGAATTCACCGGCCGCTACGACGGCTCCTATAAATTCGCCGGCATGACCAGCACCCGCTGGGGCTTCTTCCCTTCGGCCTCCCTGGGCTGGATTATCTCCAAGGAGCCTTTCATGCAGGGCATCTCCATCCTGGACAACCTCAAGCTGCGCGCCAGCGTGGGTCTCCTGGGAAATGACGGCGTAAGCCCTTATATGTTCCTTAGCAAGTATGCCCAGGGCACGAAAGTAGTGTATAACGGCGGCTCCGCCGTGCCGTCCTACTATACCTCCGGCATTCCCAACAAGGACCTCACCTGGGAAAAGACGCTGTCTTACAACGCCGGTTTCGACTTCTCCCTCTGGGACGGCCTCCTGGGCGGAGAGATTGACGGCTTCTACAACTACACTTACGACATCCTGTCCTACAACGGCGGCGGCCACCCGGATTCCATGGGCGGTTACTTCCCCACCTATGTGAACAAGAATGCCATTGACAGCAAGGGTATCGACGTGCTCCTGACCCACCGGAACCATTTCAACCTGGGCGGACAGCCTTTCTATTACGAGCTCGGAGGCACCCTCACTTATTCCAAGACCCGCTGGCTCAAGTATAATGACGAGCCCAACGTACCCGAGTGGCAGAAAGTCACCGGCACCACCTACGGCTCCCATTGGGGCTGGCTGGCAGAAGGCCTGTACCACTCCGAGGAAGAGATTGACAATTCCTCCTGGTACGGAACCCGTCCCAACGTAGGTGACATCAAGTACAAGGACCTCAACGGTGACGGCCAGATTGACTGGCAGGACCGCGGCATCTTCGGCAAGAGCAACCGCCCCGAACTTACCTTCGGCCTCAACATCAACCTGGGCTGGAACGGCTTTGACGCCAATCTCCAGTTCACCGGCGGAGCCCTCTTCCAGGTGTCTATGACCGGTACTTATTTCAACGAGAACGACGACGACACCATCTGGACCAAGACCTTCAAGGAAGGCGGAAACTCCCCTCTCTTCCTGGTCCAGAACGCCTATAGCCTGGACAACCCGGACGGCACATTCCCGCGCCTCACCCTGGGCACCACCGGTCACGGCGGCGACAACGGCCTCTCCTCCAGTTTCTGGTGGAAAGACGGAACCTATGTGCGTCTGAAGACCGCCCAGCTGGGCTACACCCTGCCCAAGACCTTCACCCGGCGCTTTGGCGTAGAGTCCCTGCGCATCTTCGTGGAAGGCAACAACCTCTTCACCCTGGATGGCCTGCCGGAAGGCATAGACCCGGAATCGCCGGGCGTCAACAACGGTTATTATCCGCAGCAGCGCAATATCCTGGGCGGTATCAGTATCACCCTTTAATCCGGATGCCCTATGAAAAAGATTTTGATTGCCCTTTCTCTCTGCGGTATCCTCGCCGCCTGCAACAAATACCTGGACATGACGCCCAAGGACAGCATCTCCGACAAGGTGATGTGGGCCACCACCGAAAGCGCCGAATACGCTGTAAACAGCATCTATTCCTACGCTTATGACATCTATGCCTACTGGCCCAGTGCCGTGGGCATGACGGAAGCCTTCACCGACGAGTTCAAATACGGCTCCTATGTAAACTTCGCCTATTGCCTCATCCCCAGCCAGGTGGCCTATGGCGGAACCACCCTCACCAACGGATTCGTGAGCGTGTACCTGGGCTGCTGGGGTGGACTGTACGATGCCATTCGTCGCACCAATGAAGCCATCAGCAACCTCAAGACGCTGGGAACCGAACTGCCCGAGGCCGATCAGATCCGCCTGCTGGGAGAACTCCGCCTCATGCGGGGCTGGCTGTACTTCGAGCTGGTCAAGCGGTACAAGGAAGTGATTATCTATGATGAAGACCTCACCCAGATTGCGGTGGACAAGGCGCTGAGCACGGAAGCCCAGGGCTGGGATTTCATCTGGGAAGACCTGCACTACGCCGCCACGGTCCTGCCGTTGAAGGCCGATGCCAAAGGTCGCCTGGACAAGGGTGCCGCCTGCGCTCTCATCACCCGTGCCATGCTCTATGCCGGCCAATACGACAAGGTGATTGCCGCCGCCGAAGAGCTGGAGAACATGGGCTATGGCCTTCTGGGACAGTATGCCGATGTATTTACCGTCTCCGGCAACAAGGAAGTGATCCTGCAATACAACTTCTCCTATGCAGACGGCCTCACCCACGATTTCGACTTCTACTATGCTCCCGGCGGAGACTACAAGCTGGTGGGCCAGCAGGGGGGCGGTTACGGTACGCCTACCCAGGAAATGGTAGAGAGTTACGAACTGGCAACCGGCGGCTTCCCCAAATGGGATGCCTGGCATGGCACCACTACGGCCGAACCCCCGTACGCCCAGCTGGAGCCCCGTTTCCAGGCCACCATCCTGTATAACGGTGCCGCATGGAAGGATCGCAAGATCGAGCCCTTCGTGGGCGGAACTGACGGCTGGTGCCAGTGGAACAAGGAACCGCAGCCTCAGGGTCGCACCACCACCGGCTACTATCTCCGCAAAGGCGTGGACGAGACCCATAACCTGGCCGAACGCAGCCAGAGCACCCAGCATTTCGTACTGCTGCGCTATGGCGAGGTCCTGCTGAACAAGGCCGAAGCCTGCTTCCGCAACGGAGATGCGGCCGGAGCCAACGACGCGGTCCGGGCCATCCGCAAACGCGTGGGACTTCCCTACTCCGACAAGAGCGGCGACGCCCTCTGGCAGGCCATCCGCCAGGAACGCCGCATCGAACTGGCCTTCGAGGGCCTGTGGTACTGGGATCTGCGCCGCTGGGAGGAAGCCTCCCAGGATTATCCCATCGGCCTCAACAATTACCAGGTTCACGGCCTCAAGATTGAACCCACCGCGGTGGAGGGACAGTATCTGTACACCTACGTTTCAGTAGATGACAAGGACCGCAACTTCCCCAGCAAGATGTACCGCTTCCCGCTCCCGGAAGGAGAGCTCAACTCCAATTCCCTTGTGAACCAGTATCCTGAATGGAATTAGCCATGAAAAAAGGACTCATTTATATCCTGCTCGCCGCTACTTTGGCAGCAGCCTGTCATCAACCGGAATATGTAGAGCCTACGGCCGACCGCCAGGGCATCACCTCGCTGGTGGCGTATTTCGCCTTCGGCCCATATGAAGGCCAGGAACTGGGCCGGCTGGAGATTTCAGATCCCGAGACGGACCGCTACGTCATTCCCATTCCCTGGTATTTCCCGGAGACTTCCGATGACATTACCACACCATACATGGCCAAGGTGCGGGTACGCGCTTCCCTGCAGGCCAACTGCAAGATTGAGCCGGCCCTCAACATCCTGGACCTGATGGAAGAGAACAGTTTCCGTTATACAGACGCCACCGGCAACACCCGGAACATCATCATCACCGGAGAAAGGGTGAAATCCAACAAGTGTGAGCTCATCAGCTTCACGCTCAAGCGCCCTTCCCTGAACGGTGTCATTGACAAGGCCGGCAAGACGGTGTCGCTGATTACGGCCAACGACCTGTCCGTAGCAGAGGCCGATGTCACCCTGTCGGCCCACGCCAGCATATCGCCGGACCCCGGAGAGCCCCACAACTACAATGAGGGCTTCACCTTCACCGTGACGGCCGATGACGGCGTTACCAAGGCCGAATACCGGGTGGAAAAGAACATCCCCCAGAAGATAGACTATGGTATCAACGTCACCAGCGCCGAAAAGCTGTTCAACCTGGATCCGGCTTCCGGACTGGGACTGCCCGCCTTCAACACCAAGGCCAATGTTTCCATGGGTGTGCTGGACAGCGACCTCATCGTGAATATCGGTGACGGATCGGCCCCGCGGTACTACAACAAGATTGTGGCGACCTACGGAGGAACCATCAAACTGGGAGAGGCCGTTCCGACGGGAGCCATCGCCTCTGACGAAAAGGACCATCTTCTCCTGTGCAACCTCGCTGAACCGGGCGAGGTGTTCAGCATCTGGATGACTTCTTCCGTCAACCAGGCACCCACCCTGCTCCTCTCCTTCGTCAACGATCAGGACCTCCAGTTGGGCCAGGAGATGAAGGTGATAGGCAATGTGGAAGAGGAAGCCGTCATTACGGTGACTTATCCCGGCCTGGAAGGTGTTACCACCAGCGGCCGCTTCCACTCCATCCACCTGGTGAACGGAGAGGTAGTTGACAGCGAGGTTATCGACCTCTATGCCGCCAACGGATTCTTCTGGGGTTCCGGCACGGCCAGCAGTACCTGCGTGGTCAGCGGATCCCCCCAGATGGATGCCGGCTGGTACAGCTGCGTCTATTCCGAGAATACCCTCAAGTGGTTCAAACCGGACCTGACCGTAGGCAGCGCACTGCCCGGCGAAGGTGACGGCAGCGACGGAGACGCTCCGGGCGGCGGGTACTATGTAAACGGCAACGTTGACCCCAACAATCTGGACAGCAAGTGCTTCAACAACGCCCGCTATCTGGTGCTCTTCGTTTCCAACCATTTCCCCAAGTGGTGGCCCGGCCCGCAGCTTTACATGTTCGACATAACCAACGGATCGCTCAGCGGCAAAATCTATGACAGCCCCCAGGCGGCCTTCTCCGTAAACTACATGTACGACTTCCAGTACCAGACCGGCAGCAATGACGGATTCGGTGCCTGCGGCGACGCTATCCTGGCTCCTTCGGCCGACGGTTATATGCTCTATATTTACTACTATGACCACCTCTCTGCCATGATTGGCGGCTATAGTCTGGATTGTATTAAACGATGAAAAACTTTACGCTTATCACCCTTTTCTGGCTGGCTGTTTCCTGCACCGGAACCGCTTCTTCAGACATGCCCGAATGGCGTTGGGAAGACCCCGTAACCCCGGACACCCCCACCGTGACGGAACCGCATCCCGCCCTGGTGGAGGCCGGCTGGAGCAATATCAGCGCCAGCTACTCCGGACTTCCCGAAGGTCTGGCCCTCTACCGGAGCCCGGAGCAGCTGGCCGGGGTGAAAGTCATTGCCTACATTGCCGTGGCCGACCTCTCCCGCATCAGCTGGGACGTGCGCAGCATCAACGACCCCCAGCTGCAGGGTACTTCAGACCAACTGAAAACCCCTTCTGAGTGGTACAAGGAGACATCGGCCCCGGTAATCCTGAACGGCGGCTATTTCTACTCCGAAGGCGGCAAACGCTACAATGCCAGCGTGGCCGTGAGCAAGGGAAAAACCTACGGAGTAAATATCAATTACGCCTCGCTCGATTGGAAGACTATCTATTACCCCACCCGCGGTGTCTTTTACCAGAATGAAAACACCTCCCCGGCCGTAGGTTGGACCTACTGGAGCGGCGGTGCCCGGCACTTTCTGTACAACACCCCTGCAGACAATGCCTGGTCCCAAAACCCCCTGGCCGTCCCGGATGCGAAATTCCCGGCGGAAGCGGTCGATTTTGCCCCGCAGACCGCCATTGGCGGAGGCCCTGTGCTCCTGAAAGGCGGAAACATCGTGAACAGTTGGAAAGCCGAGCTCCTCTATGGAGACGGGGCCGATGACAAGATGCCGGAAGCCCGTCATCCCCGCAGTGCCGTAGGCCTGACGAAAGACGGTTTTCTCATCCTCTTCGTCTGTGAAGGACGGGGCATGACGGAAGGGATTGCCGGCCTTACTTTTGCCGAAGAAGCCTCCGTGCTTTCCGCCCTGGGATGCACCGAAGCCCTGAACCTGGACGGCGGCGGATCTTCCTGCCTGCTGGTGGAGGGGAAAGAAACCATCAAAGTATCTGACAAATCCCAACGGGCTGTGGGATCCGTCCTTATCCTTGAGAAAAAACAATGAGAAAAGCACGCTTCATAATGGCCGCCCTGGCTCTGCTGGTGGCCGGTTGTTCCTCCCAAAATCCCTATGACTACCCGTGGCGGGACAGCTGGGACAACAACACGCCCGTCACGCCGGACGATCCGGATGTCCCGGTCATCACGGGCAAGCCCCGCTATGTCTGGGTAGATGCGGCCGCCAATTACCAGTATTACGCCAACGATGCCGCCTATATCACCGAGGATTGCAAGCGGATTGCCAAGATGGGCTTCACGGACATTATCGTGGATGTCCGTCCCGGCAGCGGAGACGTGCTGTTCACCTCTTCCGTCGCCCCGGCCTGCACCAAAGTGGCCGCCTGGGTGAACGGCCGCTACAAATGGGTGGAGCGTACCGCCACCTTCGACTATCTGGCCAGTTTCATTCAGGCCGGACACGCCGCCGGACTGCGGGTGAACGCCGCCATCAATACCATGGTGGGCGGATACCATACTTCCATAGGTGACGTGGGGATGCTGTACGACCGTCCCGAGCGCAAGGGCTGGTGTTCCGTAGACAACCTGAAAGGCGGCCTGACCAATGCCATGGAAGACCCCGAGACCGGGCCGCGTTTCCTGGATCCGGCCAACCCCGAGGTGCAGGAATACCTGCTCACGCTTCTGGGGGAACTGGCCGCGTACGAAGGTTTGGACGGAATTGTCCTGGACCGCTGCCGCTATGATGACCACAGCCTGGATGCCGGCTACACGGAGGCTGCGCTCTCGGGGTTCACAACCTACCTGGGCGCTGCGCCTTCGGCCTGGCCTGTCCTTCCCCAGGGACAGACCTATGTAACCAATCCCTCCACCCTTCAACGCAACTGGCTCGCGTTCCGCTGCAAGGTCATCCACGATTTCATTGCCGCCGCGGCCGATAAAGTACACTCCGTCAATAAGGATGTCCGTTTCGGCGTATACGTAGGGGCCTGGTTCAGTGAGTACTATAGCAGCGGAGTCAACTGGAGCAGTCCCAACTACCAGCTGGCCAAGAACGAATCCTCCTACAAATGGGCCAACGCCAATTACCAGAAAACCGGTTTTGCCAATCTGCTGGACTTTATCTTTCTGGGCGCCTACGCCGGAACAAACGGAATTCACGGTTCCGGGGAATGGACCATGGAAGGATTTGCCAAGCTGGGAGCCAAGCGCCTGTGCGGGGAGGTTCCCTTCGCCGCTGGCCCGGATATCGGCAACGGCTCCGGTTTTGAAAACGGAAAACAGCAGGCTCTTATTCCCGACATCGTGAACACCATGCTGGAATCTTCCGACGGCCTGTTCATCTTTGACTTGTGCCACATCCGCATGTTCGACTACTGGGATGCGTTTGAAAAAGCCATATCGGCCTATCTGGAAACTGTGAAATAACTATCAACCCATAATTTTTAGCCTTATGAAAAAAACACTCATCTTCGCAGCCGTTGCGCTGCTGGCAGCCTTCACTGCCTGTAAGAAAGAGGAACCCGATTCCGTCGTCCTGAAGTCGGAACCGACCGTAGCGGTTGAGACCGCCGGAGGTGTCGCAACGGTTTCGTTCAGTGCCAACAAGGCATGGACCGTAACCAGCGACCAGACCTGGGTCACCGTAAATCCCGCCAGCGGACAGGCCGGCGAAGTCAACGTAAAACTCTCCGTTCCCAAGAACGAGGGCTATGACGACCGCACCGCCAATATCACCATTACCGTGGGCACCATGGCCACCGCCAAAGTCACCCTCGTCCAGGGCCAGCTGAACGGTCTGGAAGTGGCAGAGAAAGAGTTTGTAGTACCGGCCGAAGGCGGCAACGTCGAAGTAGCGGTTTCCTCCAACGTGGACTATATGGTGGAGATTCCCGAGGCCGTCGACTGGATTGCCACCACAAAGGGTCTGGTGGACAGCAAAGTGCTCCTGGCCGTTGCGCCCACTCAGGAATATGTGCAGGATCCGGAAACCTGGGCCATCCTTGAAGATGCGATTGTCCGTACGGCCAATGTCACCATCTCCGGCGGAGGCCTCAAACAGGTCGTCACCGTCAGCCAGAAAGCCTTTGTCCCCTGCTTTGAATATGAAGGCGACTGGGCCGGTCTGCAGTGGAGCTTCTATGACGGTGTTCCCGTCATCTTCCCGCAGGAAGGCGGTACTTTTGTCATTCCCGTGAATACCAACATTGACTGGCGTGCCTACATGTCTGTCTGGAGTGAGGAAGCCCAGGCCGGCGTGGATATCTGGGACAACGGCTGGTGCAAACTGGACTTCGACACGGAGGCCAACACCATCACGCTCACCATCCAGCCCAACGAGTCTTACTTCTCCCGTGAAGATTACCTGTATACCGTAGGTATTATCAACGGTGAAGAAGACGGTAACTTCGGAGGTCTGGGCTGGTTCCAGCAGGCAGGCGTTCCCCTTGAAGGAGCCGTAGCCCAATACGTCTGGCACAAGAATCTGGCAGACCTCGAAATCCCTGCCGCCTATAACCGCCTGGCCTATACCGCCACTGGCGCTCTCCTGGTTTCCGACGGCGAGAAGGTGCACGCCATCAGCCCCGCGGACGGAACCTACTGGAAGGCCATCACCTATCCCGGCATCACTCCCACCTCCATCTGCAGCGACGACGCCGGCAACGTGATTGTCATGTCTGACGTAGAGGCCGATATCAATTGGGAGACCGGAGAACTTCTGAGCGGTCAGGAACTGACCATCTATTATAGCGCCAACCCCAACGAGATGACCAAATCCATCAAGGTACCCAACCTGGACTATGGTGTCGTGGGTGGTCTCCGCGTCCGCGGAAACCTGGCCGAGAAGGCCGTCATCACGGGTGTCGTGGGCTCCTCCAGCTGCTGGTTCGGATATGACATCCAGAATTATGAAGCCGTGCCCAATTACTACGGAACCCAGAACCAGGGCCCTGGTGCCGGCTCCAACACCTTCTGGACGCCGGAAACCGCCGCCTCCATCTCTGTGGGCACCTCCCTCCACGAGGGTGTTCTCTACCGTGGCTATGACGGCAAGGAGAGCCTGTTCTACCTGAAAGATGCCTACACTCCCAACTGGGCGGTAGCTTATGACTGGAAGCTCATCACCGACGCAGGTTGCGGCGGCAACGAGAACCAGAACAACCTGGCCCTTGTGGACTATCAGGGAAAACGCGTTCTGGCTTACACCCAGGGATTCCACTTTGACTACTCCAGCAACGCCAACATCTATGTGATGGATGTCACCGACGTCAATGACGTGAAACCTCTGGTCACCATCAACCCGACGGCAGACTTCCAGATCACCAATGATTTCACCGGAGAAAGCAGCGCCGATGTCCTCCTCCATCCCACCGATGAGGGCCTGGAACTCTATGCCATCAACTCCGGCAGAGGTGTAGTCTGCAAGTATGTGATCACCTTCTAGTCCGTGCGACTCTCACAATGATTTTTGCAGGGGTGTTGGCACTCGTTCCGGGTTCCTGCACCCCTGCCTTAAAAAACCTCCAACTTTTTCCCTATCTTTGTAAAGGAAGCCAACCAGTAACAGAAGAAAGATGAATTCCCGCAATCTGGCCATTGATATGTTCCGGGGTCTGACCATGGTCCTGATGGTGTTTGTAAACGATTTCTGGACCGTGCTGGATGTCCCGCACGCATTGGAGCATTTCGGCACATGGGAAGACGGTATGGGTCTGTCGGACCTTATGTATCCCATGTTCCTCTTTGCCGTAGGACTTTCGATCCCCTATGCCATTGACCGCCGGTATGAAAAAGGCCTGTCGGCAGAAAACACCCTCGGGCATATTGTAAGCCGCGCCTTTGCCCTCATCGTCATGGGGGCCTTTATCTGCAATCAGGAATCGCGTGAAATGTCAGGTTGCCGCTGGCTGTGGGTTCTGCTCATGGTGACCGGTTTCTTCCTGGTGTGGAACCAGTATCCGGCCCAGTGGAAGCCCGCCCGATGGCTACGCGCCGCAGGCTGGGTGCTGCTGGCAGGACTGGCCGTGACCTTCCGGACGACTGACGGACTCCATTTCTCCGGCTTATGGTGGGGAATCCTGGGACAGATTGGCTGGGCCTATCTCTTCTGTGCCGTAGCTTACCTGCTGTGCCGCCAGCACAACTGGCCTTTGGCCGTAATCTGGGTGCTGCTGTGCCTGGTAAACCTGTCTGTGCTGCCCATGCGCAACGGCGAGCGCCTCCTGGAGCCCAATTTCCTGGCCGATCTTACCCACGCCGTCAACCTGGGCAACGGCCATATCGGCATCCTGGCGCTTGGTGGAGTGCTCACCACGCTGACAGAGCGGAAGCTCAAATCCGCCAAAGCTGGAATTGGCCTGGCGGCCGGGGCTGTGCTCTTCGTACTGGGCCTGGCCGCGCACCAGGGATGGATTATCTCCAAGAACTTGGGCACATTGCCCTGGTGCCTGTTTGTAAGCGCCTTTTCCGTAGTCCTTTATACTTTGTTGAGGATTCTGGAACACAAAGGCTGGACCGGCTGGTTCAAACCCCTGCAGCCGGCCGGCACCGCAACCCTCACCGTCTATATGATCCCCTATCTTTTCGTGGTGGGCTGGATCCTGCTGCAGCCTTCCATCCCCGCCTGGCTCAGCGGCTGGGTAGGTGTGGCCAAATGTGCGGTCTATACCGCCGTAATCCTGGGCGTTGCCTGGGTATTTACCAAACTGGGGATTAAACTCAAGATCTGATAGCTATGCAAAACAAGACTGTTTCCGGTCGTATCCTTTTCCTATCCTTGGTCGCCGCCCTGGGCGGCATCCTTTTCGGCTATGACACGGCCGTCATCTCCGGCACCACCGAGGTGGTGAAGATGCAGTTCGGCCTTACCACCGGCGGCGAAGGCTGGTATGTAGGCTGCGCCCTCATCGGCTCTATCGTGGGCGTTCTCATCGCCGGCATGCTGTCCGATTTCCTGGGCCGCAAGAAGACCATGCTCATATCGGCCCTCCTGTTCTCCGTATCGGCCATCGGGTGCGCCCTGAGCGCGGACTTTACGCAGCTGGTCATTTACCGCATGATTGGCGGCTTCGGCATCGGTATCGTGTCCATCGTCTCGCCGGTGTACATTTCCGAGGTGTCTCCGGCCGAGGTACGAGGCACCATGGTGAGCTTGTATCAGCTGTTCATCACCATCGGCTTCCTGCTGGCCTACCTGGCCAATTACCTTATCTTGAAGGGAACTTCCCTTGACGAATACTGGCGGCCCATGCTGGGTGCCGAGGCCATCCCCGACCTCCTGTTCCTGGTGCTCATCTTCTTCATTCCGGAGAGCCCCCGCTGGCTGGCCGTCCGCGGGCAGAGGCAGGACAACAGCGAAGCCTGGAAGGCCCTGCGGGAGAAAGGCATCCTCAAGGCCGTTCTCATCGGCAGCGCCATCGCCATCCTGGGCCAGTTTATGGGCGTGAATGCCGTGCTATACTACGGACCCAAGATTTTTGCCGACGCCGGATTCCCGGATCCGCTCTTCTCCACCGTACTGGTAGGCGTGGTGAATATGCTCACTACGGTGATTGCCCTGCTTATTATTGACAAGGTGGGCCGCAAGCAGCTGGTCTGGTGGGGCGTAGGAGGCATGATCGTGTGCCTGGTCTGCATCGGCCTTTATTTCCTGCCCTTTACCAACCTGCCCAACTGGTTCATGCTCACTTTCTTCCTGCTGTACGTGTTCTGCACGGCCATTTCCATCAGCGCCGTAGTGTTTGTGCTGCTGAGCGAGATGTATCCCAACCGCGTGCGCGGCCTGGCCATGTCCATTGCGGGTTTTGCGCTCTGGATTGGCACATACCTCATTGGCCAGCTCACCCCCTGGATGCTGGAGAACCTTACCCCTGCCGGAACATTCTTCCTCTTTGCCTTCATGTGCCTGCCGTACCTCTGGATCATGTATAAGCATGTGCCCAATACCACCGGCAAGACACTGGAAGAGATTGAGGACCATTGGAGAGCCGTGGGTGGAACTAAGTGATTGTTTGTAAGTTACGCATTTTTCCCTAGGCAATTTCGCCTAGGGGAAAACCTATAAAGTTTTATGCTTCAAAGGGTTATCCCCACAGTACTGCTTGCGGTCTTGCTGCTTTCCTGCGCCAGGCACTATGACGTGGTGGTGATCGGCGGCGGGGCGGGCGGCACCTGCGCGGCCATCGAGGCGGCAAGGGATGGTGCCCGGGTGCTGATGGTGGAGGAAACGCCCTGGCTGGGCGGCATGCTCACATCGGCCGGAGTCAGTGCCATAGATGGAAACTACCGCCTTCGCGGGGGCCTTTTCGGGGAATTTACGGACTCCCTGGCGGGCCGATACGGAGGCTACGAGGCCCTGAAGAGCGGCTGGGTAAGCAACATCCTCTTCAACCCGAGGGTGGGGGCCGATATCCTCCGCAACATGGCCGAAAAGGCCGGAGTGGAGCTGCGGATGGAGACGACAATTCGTCCTTCCCGGCTTGACCGGGAATCTCCCTGGAAACTGACGCTTAGCGACGGCACCCGCATCCAAGCCAAAATCCTCATTGACGGCACGGAGCTGGGCGACGTTGCCGCAGCCTTGGGCGTCGCGGAACTTAAGGACCGCATTACGGCGCAGGACCTCACCTATGTGGCCATAGTCAAGGAATATGACCACCCGGTGCTCCCGGAAAAGCCGGAAGGCTATGACCCGGAGCTCTACCGTCACTGTACCGACGTGTGGGATAAGGAGAAGATGCTTTCCTACGGCCGGCTGCCGGACGGAGAGTACATGCTCAACTGGCCCCAGAGCGGCAACGACTACTTTGCGGAGTATCTGGACATGACGCTGCAGGAGCGCGAGGAGGTTATCCAAAAGGCCAAACTCCGCACGCTTGGATATCTTTATTATCTGCAAACCGAGCTGGGATACACTAATCTGGGCATTGCCGACGACGTCTTCCCTACCGAAGACGGCCTTCCCTTCTTCCCTTACTACCGGGAGGCGCGGCGCATAGCCGGACGGGACACCATGACAGTGGAGGCCGCCCGCCATCCCTATGACTTTGACCTTTACACCCGCGCCGTTGCCGTGGGCGATTATCCCGTGGACCATCACCACAACCAGAATCCCCGCCGGGAAGAACTTTCGCACCTGTGGTTCGGCAAGATCCCTTCCTTCAGCGTCCCGCTGGGCGTGGTGATCCCCATTGATACAGAAAACTTTTTAGTGGCCGATAAAGCCATGTCTACCAGCTGGGAAATGAACGGCGGAACGCGCCTGCAGCCCGTGGTAATGGGCGTGGGCCAGGCCGCCGGAGCGCTGGCCGCCCTGGCCGTCCGGACTGGCCGCCATCCGCACGAAGTGCCTGCCGGCGAAGTACAGAGCTTGCTGCTGGGCCATGGCTGCTACCTCCTCCCCTTCCTGGACCTCAAGCCCTCCGACCCCGGTTTCCGGGAGTTACAGGAGGCCGGTGTCAAGGGTGAAGTGCGCGGCACAGGCCGCACCGTAGGCTGGGCCAACGAAACCTGGATTAACTTGCCCTAAGTCCCTCCCCCGAGGGGAGGGGTTTCGGGTGGGGGTAACGTTTAACATTTAATGTTTCATGAAATGAAACGCAGATCCTTCCTTAAGAATGCCGCCTGGGCGACCGTCGCTGCCGCCGCGGCCCCTTCCCTCTCCGCCTGCACGCGGGTGAGTTCCCCTAAAGATTCCATCGGCCCTCTGGCTGCTTCCCTGTCCTATCGGCCCGACGGGACCTTTACCCTGGTGCAGTTTACGGATACGCACTATATTGCGGGGGATCCGCGTTCGGAGCGGGCTCTGGAGTGCGTGAAGGACGCCATTGACGGTGTTAAGCCGGACCTTGTCATCCATACCGGAGACATTGTCTTCGGCAAGCCGGACTTGGATAGCGCGAGGGGGATTCTGACGCCTCTGGCCGATAGCGGCATCCCTTGGGCCGTCGCCCTGGGTAACCACGATTCCCAGTTCGGCTCCACGCGTGAGGAGATGTTTGCCTTTATCCGGAGCCTCCCCGGGTGCGTGAACACCGCGCCCAAGGAAGGCGTGTACGGCTACTCCAACGACGTAATCACCCTTAGCGGAGACAAGGGAGTGGAAAAGGCTTTCTATCTCTTCGACTCCATGGACGCCGTTATTCTCAAGGGCATGGAGGAGGAGCATTGCTACGACTACATCCGCGTGAGCCAGCTCAACTGGTACAAGGCACACAGCGAGAAACTCCAGGCCCAGAATGGCAACGAGCCCGTCCCGGCCCTGGCTTTCTTCCACATCCCGCTGCGGGAGATTGAACGGGCCCTTTGGGAGGCCCCCAACCGTTTCCTGGTTGGAAACAACGGTGAGGATCCCTGCCCTTCCCGCGTAAACAGCGGTCTGTTCGGGCTCTTCCTGGAAAGAGGGGACGTAAGGGCCATCGTCACCGGCCACGACCACGACTGCGACTACGTGCTGCGCGGAGAAACGGGAATCAATTTCATCTATGGCCGATATAGTGGCTGCGACACAGTGTACAATCACTTGGGCCGCACAGGGAAGTCTACCCAGGAAAACCCGCAGGAGAAAGTCTCCGGTTGCCGCGTGTTCCAGTTCCAAAAAGGAAAGCCGGGCTTCCGCACCTGGGTGCGGCTGCTCGGCGGTGAGATTCAAAACGAAGTAGAGCTTATTTAAGCGCTTCGGAGAGGGCCTCCCAGTGTTCGGGGGTCATGCTGCCGGGGGTAAAGAGGCAAATACCTGCGGCACCGGCATCACGGGCTCCCTTCACGGCTATGCCTATCTCAGCCGGGATGAGGCCGCTCTGCTCAGGATCTTCCAGTTCCACTTTGCGCTTCCATTCGCGGCAGATGAACAGGCCGCTCATAACGGGTTTTCCGGGAACGGACTTCACTTCCTCTTCCGTGATTTCACCCACCCATTCGGCGGGCTGGAGGTA
>Ga0265298_10005944_pt1 | contig 15190 bp, 7 predicted proteins | sample AusTroGonzalo_MG_3_FD_193486 | JGI IMG/M metagenome (GOLD analysis project Ga0265298, IMG submission 193486) | Bovine rumen microbial communities from tropical cattle in Woodstock, Queensland, Australia - Gonzalo_01 | ecosystem: Host-associated > Mammals > Digestive system > Stomach > Rumen ... | reverse complement strand
AATAATATAATTCTGCTTACAGAAGCCGCCAAAATTATTGGCTCCGTCCAAAAGAAATGTGGCATGACCTGCAAATTTGACGCCGTCGCGCCTGTCCGTACGTCGCACGCGTTTCCCACGGGCACGGCGGCGGCGAAGGGCCTCGCCGCCCTTCCAAGCCGTGGCGCATCTTCCCATGTGCACCACGGCGGCGAAGGATCTCGCCGCCCTACCAAGCCGTGGCGCATCTTTCTACGGGCATCCCCCTCCCCCTTTTATCCCTCATATCCCTAGCATCCCTATCTCTCTCATCCCTAAAATCCCTGTTATCCCAGCCAAGCCGGCATCCCACTCCCCCTTTTATCCCTCTTCTCCCTGGCCATCCCTATCTCTCTCATCCCTAAAATCCCTGATATCCCAGCCAATAAGGCCGCCACCTTGGCCTCCCTGCTATCTCTAATAAAATGTCGCTTGCATATTTGTATACCAAGTGTATATTATTACAAAACATTTTACTAAACAAAGAGGCTACCGTGATGGAAAACATTTTTGACGTGGCAATCGTGGGGGGTGGCATCGTCGGGATGGCGACAGCCTATCGGCTGGCACACCGCGACTTGAGCGTAGCCTTGCTGGAGAAAGAAAGTGATGTCTGCCAGGGCGTGTCCAAGGCAAATTCCGGCATTGTGCATGGAGGCTTCCACTATTCAGCCTCCACGACGCTGAAAGGTCGCCTGGAATTGCGCGGCAACCTGGCGTTCGACAGGCTTCACGCAGAACTTGGCTTTCCCTTCCAGCGTTGCGGGATTCTGGTGGTGGCCTTTGCCGAGGACCAACTGCCGGCCCTTGAAAAACTTTATCGCCAGGGGGTTGAAAACGGCGTGCCAGGTCTCGAACTCTGCGATGCGGAACGGACACGCCAGCTGGAGCCCAAATTGAACTCGCAAGTCTTCGGCGGACTGTATGCGCCCGGTGGCGGAGTCGTCGAGCCCTACCGGCTGGTTTTTGCGCTGATGTCGGCGGCTGTCCAGAATGGCGTGCGCCTGTACTGCGGTTTCCAGGTCGCCGGGGCGACTGAGCAGGATGGAACCTGGGAAATCGCCTCGCTGGACGGTCGCAGTCTCCGCGCCCGCTACGTCATCAACGCGGCCGGCCTGCACGCCGACGACGTTTCGCGGCTGTTTGGCGCAGAAGAGTTCGAGGTTGTGCCCCGCAAAGGCGAGGAATACCTGCTGGACCGCCTGAGCCCCGCACGGCCTTCCAAGGTTGTTTTTCCCGTTCCCTCAGCACACACGAAAGGCGTGCTGGTCATTCCCACGGCCGGCGGAACTACCATGATTGGCCCTACGGCGGAAATCGTGGAAGACAAGCACGACAATTCGACGACTGCGGCCAACCGCAAGCGCATCTTCGCCCTGGCGCGGAAGATGGTCAGCGGAATCTCCGAGCGGGACTTGGTGACGAGCTTCAGCGGTTCGCGACCTGTCATCGAAGGCAAGGAGGACTTCTTCCTCGCCCTCTCCGAAAAGGCCCCGCGCTTCTTGCAGGCGGCGGGAATCCAGTCACCCGGCCTGACCGCTTCGCCCGCCATAGCCGAATATCTGGAACAACTGCTGGCCAAGGCAGGACTGGCCATCAAGGACAAAACGACCGCGTTTCTTCCCTGGCAGCCTACGCCCGCTCTGCGGGAGATTTCGCCGGCAGAAGCCGACCGCCTGCACGACACCGACGCCCCAGGCTGGACCGATGTCGTCTGCCGTTGCGAAAAGGTCTCCGAAGCGGAAATCCGGGCGGCCATCCGCCAGGGGCACGATACGCTGGAAGGCGTCAAATTGGCGACCCGTGCGGGCATGGGGCGTTGCCAGGGCGGTTTTTGCGGCCTGAAAATCATGCGCCTCATCGCGGAAGAACTCGGTCTGTCCTTGGAGGCGGTCATGCGACGAGAGAGCAAGGGAAAGGCCAATATCAGTGTTCTGGGAGGAAGCCGCCAATGAAAACTCTGGAATATGAAATCGCCGTCATCGGCGGGGGCGCCGCCGGCCTGACTGCCGCCGCCCAAGCCGCTGCCGCCGGCAAACGCACCGTGGTTATCGAGCGTAGCCGCGAACTAGGCGGCGTCCTCCTGCAGTGCATCCATAGCGGCTTCGGCCTCCATTATTTCCACGAGGAACTCACGGGACCAGAATACGCCGCCCGCGTCCAGCAAAAGGCCACCGAGGCCGGAGCCGACTTTCTGCTCGCCTCAACCGTGATGCAGATTTTGCCGGGCAAGAAAGGGCCTCTCCTGACCGTCTATTCCCGTCAGGAGGGTGTTGTCTGGCTTCAGGCGCAGGCCGTCATTCTGGCCATGGGCTGCCGTGAACGCTGCCGGGGGAATCTGGGTATTCCCGGCGACCGGGTCAGTGGCGTCTACAGCGCGGGAACCGCCCAACTGCTGCTTAACCGGGAAGGGATTGTCCCGGGGAAACGCGCCGTGATTGTCGGTTCCGGCGACATTGGCCTGATCATGGCTCGGCGTCTGACCTGGAGCGGAGTGAAGGTCGCGTGTGTTCTGGAAATCATGCCCTATCCTGCCGGCCTGAGCCGCAATATCGCCCAATGCCTGGAGGATTTCGGGATTCCCCTCCATCTTTCGACTTCCATCACGGGCATTCACGGCAGAAACCAGGTGGAATCCGTGACCTTCGCCCCGCTGGTGAACGGACAGCCAGACCTGACGCAAGAAGAGCGTGTCACCTGCGACACGGTGCTTTTCTCGGTGGGACTGGTGCCGGAAAACGAACTCTCCAGGGACTGCGGCATCAAGTTGAATCCGCTGACGGGCGGAGCCCTGGTGGACGAAGATCTGATGACGAGCCTACCTGGGATCTTCAGTTGCGGGAACGTGCTGCATGTGCATGACCTGGTGGATTTCGTCTCCCTGGAGGCAGAACGCTGCGCGGACAGCGCGGTGCGCTATTGTGCCCGGGAAAGACGACCAGGCTCCCAAATCCAGATTGCGCCCGGCGCCAATGTGCGCTACGTGATTCCCAACCAGGTCACGCCTGGACAGCCCCATCATCTCTTGCTACGGACTTCGCGGCCTCTCGCCGCCGCCGAACTCCAACTGCGCGACACGACGGGAAACCGCCTGTTCGTCAAACGCCTGCGCCATCTGCGCCCTGCCGAAATGATTTCCCTGGAAATACCCCATGATTGCACGGCGGGAGCCAAGGGTCTCGTTCTTGAACTGGAGGAGTTGAACTGAATGAAGACATTCAGGAAAATCTGCATCTGCTGCCCGGCAGGCTGTCACCTGACCGTCACATTGGCAGACGACGGTGAAATACAGGTCAACGGCAACAACTGTCCTCGCGGCGACATCTATGCTCGCCAGGAACTGTGCGACCCGTGCCGGACAGTGACCGCCACCGTCGCCGCCGCCGGCGACCCACACTGCCGGATACCAGTCAAGAGTTCCGAGCCGGTGCCATTGGCGTTGATAGACGGCCTGTTGGCGGAACTATACGCGCTGGCCGTGCCTTTGCCGGTGACTATGGGCCAGATTTTGCTCCCAGACTATCGGCAGACCGGCATCAATATTGTCGCCACCAGGACAATGTGCCCGTAGGAAGGCGCATGGCAAGGGACATGGAGATGCGCGGGCTCTGCCCCGCGCAATTGCGCGCGGAGCGTGGAGACGCGCGAAAAGGGACATGGAGATGCGCGGGCTCTGCCCCGCGCAATTGAGCGCGGAGCATAGAGGCGCGCAATTTTATCAGGCCAACTTAGCCAGGCGGATGTCGTAATTGCCATCCACGTAGACCTGATATTCATCGGTTGACCAGGCCAGGAAATCGTTGCCGGCCAGCGTGCCCGACGTGGCGGCCTCGCCGCCGATGGTCAGGGAGCCGAGTTCGTTCCAGTAGTTGAGCGTGGCTTCCTTTCCCTTGTACACGGTCCAGTCCGTGCCCGCCACGACTGTCTCGGCACCGTCGGCGAAGGTGAGGTTGATGGTGGCGCCGTAGAAACTGTTCTTGGCCTTGCCGGAGGAGACCGGGTCGTCGGTAATCATGACTGCCTCGGCGCTGGAGAGTTCGAAGTTCCAGGTGCTGACGAAGCTGAAGTCCTGGTTGGTCGCGCCGCCGCGAACATTGACCTGCGAGCCGTTTTTGATTGTCACGGTTTCGAAGGCGGGACCCTGGATGTTGGCGGAGAAGGAATTGGTGAAGCCGTCGAAGACGAGCGTCTTCGCGCCTTGGACGTAGGAGACCACGCCGTAGGCGTATTCGCTGTCGCCGGAGAGGAAACTATCGTTGTCGAAATGCAGGTGGTTGCCGTTGCCCTTGAAGGTCACAGTGACATTTCCGCCGACGATACCCTCGCCCATGCTGCCACCGAACACGTTTTCGTTGAAGTAGATATTGGCGGTGGAGCCGTCGATGGTCAGGTTGGAGGTTCCCGTCAGGACGGTGTTGGCGGCCTTGGCTCCGGTCTGGCCGACATTGCCGCCGAAGACCTTGCCGTTGAAGGTGCCGCCACTGATGGTGACGGTCGTGGAGGCGACAGTGGCATTGGTCGTCGTGCCGCCGAAGGAGGCCGCGCCGCCGTAGACGATGCCCTGGAACAGGCCATCGCTGATGGCTAGGGTTGACGCGCCCTGCCTGGAACTGGCACCGCCACGCGGGGTGGATCCGTTGCCGACCGCGCCCGTGAAGGTGCCGCCGTCGATGGCCAGGCTCATCTCCCCGGCGGTGAACTCGCTGCCCGTGCCGGAGGTGTAGATGTTCGCGCCGTTGTAGACCGCGCCGTAGACGCCGCCGCTGATGGCGGTGGCCACGGAGCCGGCTCCCAGCTTGCCGCCCGCGTTAACCGCGCCCGCGCCGTAGACGGAGTTGCCGCCGGTCACGTCGTCCAGCGAGAGGTCGATGGCAGTGAGCGTGGCGGTTCCGCCGTTGGCGTAGCCGCCGCCGTAGACCGCTTTGCCTGTGGCCTGCGCGCTGTCGGCGATGCTCAGGCTGACCGTGCCCATGCTGACGTCGCTTCCGCTTTCCGCACGGCCGCCACCGAAGACATTGCCGCCGATGGCGGCGTCCTGGAAGGACAGGCTGGTTTCCGTGGTGTCGGAGTTCCTGGCGCCACCGTAGATGATGCCGTTCCAGGACAGGGCGCCCATGCTGATCTCGTGGCCGTTGGCGAAGACCATGCTGGCATCGGCGGACTGGATAGCCGTGTTCGTGGCGCCGTTGCCTTGGAAGACCTGGTCGTGGGCGAAGGTCGCCCCGCTGAAAGTGCAGGTCGTGCCATCGGTCGCCTCGGCGAAGGTGATTACGCCAGGATTCACGGCGGTGGCGGCCAGGGCATCATCAAGAGTGTTCGTATCGGTGACTTCGACGGCGGTGACGGTCAGGGTCAGGTTGCCGTTGGCGAAGCTGAGGATGGAGCCGTTGAACATGGGCGTATCGAGTTCGGCGACCTGGCCGTTGACGGAGAAGGTTGCGCCGTCCAGGCTGGAGATGCCCGTGGCGATGGTCGTCACGCCATTGGTCCAGACATTGTTGGTATCGATGGTGATGGCCTTGCCAGCCAGGCTCTGCGAGTTCAGGTCAACGGCGGTGTCGCCCTTGAAGGTGATGGCGGCAAAGCCGGTGACAGTCGTGGCAACGGTCAGGACTGTGGCGTTGTCGAGGACGAGGGTATTGCCCGTGCCGGTGCCGATGGCGGTGGAGAAGGTTCCGCTGGCGGCGAGGGTTATGACCGCATCGTCAGCGGCGACGATGGCGGCGTTCGTGCCCAGGGTAAAGTTCTTGGCGAGGGAAACGTTGCCGGCCAGGGTCACGGTGGAGTTGGCGAGCACGGCGACGGTGCCGTCGTAGTCGGTATTGACGGTGAAATTGCTGTTGGTGACGGTGACGTCGCCAAGGTTCAGGGTGGCGCCGTCGGCGACGGTGATGACATCGACGGTGGTTATGGCCGCGCTGATGACGCTGGCGGTGGTTCCGGCGATGGTCAGGTAGGAGGAACCCTGGACACTGTCGACGGTGCCCTTGCCGATGACGTTGGCGACGGTGGATGCGTCCATCGTCAGATAGATGCTGCCATGGACGATATTGCCCTTGGAGCCGAACAGGATATTGGCCGTGGAGCCATTCATAGTCACGCGGGAGTCGCCGTAAATATGGACATTGTCGGAACTGCCGGTGGCGCGGATGTCGCCTTGTTCAAGGTCAGTTTGGCCGTTTGGCTTGGTGGTGTGGACGAAGGTATTGTTCACGACGATGTTGATGTCGTTGAACGAGGTTCCGGTATCACTGGAGGCGGAGAGGCTTATGCGGTTCGTCGTGGAGTCGGTGATGGTGAAGTTGACGGTGCCGCCGACACCGCTGTTCGTGCCGTTGGAAACATAGAAGCGGCTGATATTGGAATTGCTGACGTCCAGATTGAAGTCACCTTCCTTGCGGATGTATCCGGTGTAGAAATACGATGTCGGTTCGTTGATGTTCACGAGCGTCACGAAGTCGTCGTCGCCGCTGCCGTCGGTGTAGAATCGCTTGGTGCCGGGGATGGCCACGCTGTCCAGGATCAGGCGGTTGCTCTTGATGGTGGTGCTTTCAGCGGAGATGGAAGCGGAGTGGATGCGGACGGTATTGACATCCTCCGTCTGCGCCGTGGTCGGAACGACGCCCTCGAAAGTCAGGATGCCGTCAGCGGCCAAGACGGTCTTGGCTGCGGCAAGGTCGGCGAAGGCGTTGCCGCCCCAGGCCAGGTCGACAACCGTGCCGTCGCCCAAAGTCGTGGTGGAAGGCACTGTCTCGCTGGTCCAGGTATTGTTGTAGAAAATGTCGTCACAGTCGATGACAAGGCCGCTGTAGCCGGCGTAGGTCGCCTGTAGGTTCGCCAGACTGGCAAAATGCGTGGCGTCCTCGGTGAAATTGCCACCGACAAACAATTTGTCATAGACTGTCAGATTCAGCGTGTTGCTGGCGAAACTGACGACCTGCGCGACCTGCCCGTCGGCGGAGGCGGCGGAGGCCGTTCCGCTGACGAGAGTCATGGCGGTGCCGTTGACGGTCAGGTTCGTGTTGAGTGCGCTGATGCCGTCGGCCAGGGTGTAGGCGCCCGCCGTCGCCTGGTTGATGGTGATGGTCTTGGCGGAGAGGTTCTGGTTGGTGAGGGTGACCTTGCCGGTGTTGGCGAAAGTGACGCCCGTGAGGCCGTCGCCTGTCTCCGTCAGGGCGTTGATGGAGATGGCGGTGTCGCCGTTGAAGACGAGGTTGAGTCCGTCGGCGACGTAGGAGCCGCCGCCCTTGAAGGTCGCCGCGGTGGTTATGGTGCCCTTCAGGGTGCTGGTGGCGCCAGAGGCCGTCTGCACATAGTCGGAGGCGGTCAGGAACTGGCTGTCCTGGATGGTGGCCAAACCGTGGAAGACGGTGGAGGCTTCATTGATGGTGTAGGTAATTTGCGTGTTGAAGATGGCACCGCCGTAATGACTGGTGGCGCCGCAGTCATTGCCGTCAAAGACACATCCTGTGACGGTCATGACCGCACCGCGGTTGTACAGGGCACCGCCGTCTTCCGTGGCGGTGTTTGCCGTAAAGGTACTGTTGGTGATGGAGACGGTGCCAGTTAAACTGGCAGTGCTATTCGCGTTGTAAACGTCGTTGGCAATGGCGCCGCCATTTTTGGCCCTGTTGTTTTTGAACAAGGAATTGGAGATGAAAACATTCGGGTTGGCAATGCTGAGGGCACCGCCAAAATTGGTCGCGGTATTGGCCGTAAAGGTACCACTGTCAATCTCAGTACGATTCAAGGAGGAACGCCCTCTAACAACGCCGCCGTCAGAATAGCTGAGATTATTATGGTAATAGTCATTCAGGGAGGAAATTGTACCTCCGCCCATGTAAAACACTCCGGCGCCGTCGCCTGAGCCCCTATTGTAGCAATATGTGTTATTAGTGGAGGCGAGGAAGGAATTTTGCTGGAAGTAGGCTACGCCGCCAACATTATAAGTTCTGTTGGTGGAGAATGTATTGCCGATGAAGGTAGCGTATTTTGTGGTTAAATAGACCACACCGCCGAAACGTCCATAGTTGTTGGTGAAGGTGGAATTGCTGATGGTGCCGCTGATACTGCTCATGGCAGAGCCATAGCCATTGCCAGAATTGATTCTATTGGCGTCGAACAGCGAATTGTTGACTGAGACTGTTCCATTGATAGCGCCACTTGAGCCAAAGTTATCAGTGAAAGTCGAGCCGTCGATGTAAACAACTCCGCTTTGACTCTTGATTGCCGAACCCGATGAGGCGGTATTGCCCTTGAACAACGAGTTGGTAACGGTTGTGACACCGCCATTGGCAAACAAGGCACCGCCATCGGAAGAAGCATAATTGTTTTCAAAGGTACCACCGCTCACAGTCATGGTGCCAGAATTTCTGATAGCGCCTCCGCTTAAAGCCGTGTTGCCGGTGAAGGTTGAGTCATTGACGTAGGCAAGGCTGTCATTGTTGATTGCCGCGCCATTTTCGTTTGCCGTGTTGCCCTTGAACAAGGTGTTTGTTACGGTCGTTAAACTAGAATAGGCAAACAGGGCACCGCCTCTGGAGGAAGCATAATTATTCTCCAAGACACTATTGCTTATTGTCATAGTGCTAGAATTTCTGATGGCGCCTCCGTTTTTGGCCGTATTGCCGGTGAAGGTTGAGCCCGTGATATTCACATCAGAACTATAGGTGACAGTAGTGCCATTGACGGTTTTATCCTGGTTATGGTTTGAGATGACACAGCCATCGCCGCCCGTAATGTTGTCACTGAACGTGGACCCCGTGATGCTCACCGAACTGCCTTGATTGAACATGACACCGCCGTAGGCCGATGTTCCTCCCGCCGTATTGGCAATAAAGACGGACTGGCTGATATTGGTGGTAGAAGCGGTATAACCTGTTGTATCGCTGCCTGTCACTTCATTAAAAAACACACCGCCCTTGCAATTTGTGTTGGACAGGAAATTGTCGGTAAAGGTTGAGCCTGAAATCGTAGCATAAGTATGATTGACAATGACACCGCCATTTCCGGAACAGGTATTGGCCGTAAAGGTGGAGCCTGTAACTGTTGCCGCCACACCGACGTAAATGGCTCCGGCTGAAGGCGCAAAATTATGCAAGAAAAGGTCGCGGTCGGAGATGAATACGCCTGCACCGCCATAGATGGCTCCGCCCCCGGCGCCATTATCTCTGTTGCCTTCATAAATGGTCTGCGTCGAGGCTATCCTTCCCTGGTTCTGTATGTAGGCGACACCACCTGCATGTGCGCCAGTATTGGCCGTAAATGTGCAAGAGTAGATATTGACTTTGCCGTTGGCGTACAAGGAAGAGCCGAACTGTCCGCGATTGCGCGTGAAGGTGGAATTGATTAAAGAGGTTGCGCGCGCTCCTGATCCAGCCTCATCTCGTATGGCTCCGCCATGGATGTTGTTGCTGCCTGAATAGGTTGAAGTATTCCCAGCAAAAAGGCTGCCGGTAATTTCGGCAACGCCACTACTACCAATGGATATGGCGGCACTGCCCCGGTTGTTGCTGAAGGTGCTCCCCACAATGGTAGCCGAGCCAGAGAACTTCAATCCTGCGCCGCCACCACCGATACTAGCAGCATTACTGTCAATAACGCTGTTGGTTACGAACAAGGCCTTAGTGGATATCATGCCGCCGCTCGCGTTAGCACAGGTGTTTCCTGAAATTGTTGCGTCCACGAGAGTGGCCGTACCTGTGTTTTTTAGGGCCGTAATGCTGTTGGCGGAGAAGGTGCTTCCTGTGATGTTGGCTGTGCCGGAATTGAGCAATGCCGCTTCTACTCCGCTAGCGGCGGCAACTTCTGTAAAGACGTCGGCGGCGGTGTATTCGGCAAAGCCGTCATTAGTCTGGGGAGTGGTGTAAATGGCCATGGTCTATCTCCTAATGGGCTGGTAACTCCTTAGAATGTAAAAGCGCAAAATTTTAATGTACTCCCCCCATGCGGAAAAGTCAAACGTCCGTTTTCAGTTTTTGGCGTTTTTCGCCAATCGCGCCACGGTCCGGTAGGACGGCGAGACCCTTCGCCGCCGCTCGTGCTCGTGGAAAAGTGCACCACGGTTTGGTAGGGCGGCCAGATCCCTGGCCTGCATTCCGCTTTACGGCTTCCGTTACCGACCTTATTGGTAAATAAGCGCACAGAACTTCATTCGCCAATAGACGTCTTTTTCTTTCAGCATCTTTCGCCGTTCTCGCGACCATGAGGCCTGCCTGATTGTCAATGATGCTCCAGAAATACTGTATAAATTTCATTTATGGCATTACAAAACATTAATTCCGGCTTATATTTTATTTATACAGTTTTGAACTCATTAGTTCCAATCCGACACCATGACTAATTCTCTGCCCCAGCCTGTTGATTCCGCAACTCGGCGGAAAATGATTATCTTCTTGTGCGCCGTCGTCCTGGACCTGTTCACCAGCATGAGCAAGGTGCTTATCCCCGGCTCTCTGTTCGAGGCTCTCGGACGTGACCTCGATTGCAGCGCCGCCATGCTGACGGCCATTGGTTCAGCCTACATGTATTCATACGCGGCCAGCCAGTTATGCCTTGGACTGTTCGCCGACCGTTTCGGCGGCGTGCGGATCCTCCTGTTCGGCGGCACGCTGTTCGCCGTCGGCAGCCTCGCCGCGCCCTTCCTCAATTCCCCCTACACGATGATAGTCGCTCGCATCGTGACCGCGTTTGGAGCAGGCACTGTCTTCATCGCCATCGCCAAGATGATAGCCGACCTTTTCCCCCAGAAATTCGCCCTGGTCATGGGTTGCGTGATGTTCTTAGGCTATTTCGGCCCTGTCATCGGCGGTTTCCCGACGGTGTATCTCGTCGAGAGATTCACCTGGCGTCCCGTACTTGGTGCCTACGGTTTGATTCCCGTCATCTGCATGTCCCTGGTCTGGTTGCTATGCCGGGGCACCATCAAGCCAGTCTTGCCTGGCGGCACGCTCGACCGCGTGAAGACCATTCTGGGCAACCGCGACGGCCTGGTGCTGTTCGTTTGCAGCGGCGTGGTCTTCGGCTCCTTCTACGCCATCCTGACCTCCATTGGCCAAAAGGCCCTGGAGGACAGCATGGGCCTGGGGCGCTTCGCCGCCTCCCTGGTCGTGACCTCCTTAGGCGTGCTAGTGGCCTTCTGCAACCTTTTTACCAGCGGCATCCTCAGGCTTGCTGGCAGCCACCGCAAGGCTCTCCTGGTCGGCATGTTCACGCTGACCTTCCTGGGCAATATCCTGGGAGCCATAGCGTTCGGTTGCGGACGCGGCACGATGCTTCTCGTCATCGCCTTCTATCTCGTCACGCTGCCGGCCGGCGGATTCTCCCTGTTCGGTGAAATCGCCAAGACCATCTATCCCTCAAGCTGCACGGGACTGGCCGTGGCAACGCTCAACCTGGTTGCCTTTGTGTTCATTGCCTTGTACGGGAATTTGGCGGGCGTCGTCTTGCACTGCTTCGAAGCCCAGGCTGTCAACGGCATCTATCCAGCGACAACCTACATGGCAATGTTCCTGGGCTTCTCGGCACTGGGCTTGCTGGGCGTGGTTCTGTCTCTGTTCCTGCGATTAAGACAGAATGCCGAGGGATAGTGTCATGAAGGACGGCGCGGCGGGCGACGAGCGAAGCGGCCAAGGCGAACGGATGTTGATTTTTTCGGTTGTCAATTTGACTAATTTGCAACCAGCCATTACATTAACGGAAATTACAAATGCGGGTGTAGCATAGTGGTAATGCTCCAGCTTCCCAAGCTGGCTAGGAGGGTTCGATTCCCTTCACCCGCTCCAATTTTAAACTCTATACAGCACGTCCTTTCGGTAGCTTGGATAACCGATTTAACATTTGGTGCGTATAGAGTTTTTTTGTGCTTGAAAAACGCCGCCATCGACTAGGTAAAACCATGGGCATCACCAAAACCACAAGACAGAAAGCGCAGAACTCGAAGCCTGTTGAAGTCGCGGTTCCCCCGCCGTTTGACCAAGGCAAACCGCATTTCAACGGAGCAAGCGTTTTTGGGGCAACGCCGGGCCGACAATTCATGTACGCCTTTCCCGTGCGCGGCGAGCGCCCCTTGCGCTTTCGCGCGGAGACGCCGCTGCCCAAGGGAGTGAAACTCTCACCGCAAGGAATCTTGTCTGGAAGCACTGCCGAGGGTGAATATAAGCTGGTGATAACCGTGAGTAATACCCTGGGCGCAACGTCACTCGACTTCACGCTGAAGGTCGGCGAAATGATGCTGGGGCGTACTCCGCAACTCGCCTGGACCAGTTGGAATGCCTTGGTAAATACCATCAACCAGCAGAAAATCCTGGCTCAGGCGCAAGCACTCGTGGGCACGGGACTATCCGCTAGGGGCTACTATTCCGTCAACATTGATTCCTGCTGGCAGGGGAAACGCGACAGGAAAACGCTAGCGTTGCTCGCCAACGGGAGATTCCCAAATATGAAGCGACTCGTCGAAGCCATTCACGGGCTGGGTCTCAAGGCGGGCATCTATTCCACGCCCATGGTGATTGCCTTCGGGTCAAACGAATTTGAAATATTTCCGGGTGGGAGTGGCTATCCCCTTGACCCCGATTATTATACCAAGCCGTTTGGAGGTTGCGGGGCTGTCCATTTTGAGACGCAGGACGCGGCTCAGTGGGCTCGCTGGGGCTTCGACTACCTCAAGTACGACTGGGCCAAATGCGATGTGGAGCACGCTCGCCTGATGCGCGAGGCGCTCGACAAGACGGGCAAGGATTTCCTGATGTCTCTGACCGTCAAATGCTCCCTGGACTACATCGAGGAATATCCCAAATATGCCCAACTGTACCGTTCCAACGGAGACACCGCTGACCGTTGGGAAACCATCATCGCCAATATCCTCAGCGCCGACAAATGGCTTCCCCACACAGGTCCGGGCAAATGGTACGACCTCGATATGCTGTCACTGGGCAAGATGGCCCTGGAACGCACCAACAAACGGTATGAGTTCTACACGCCCATCAAGGAAAACCGACTGACTCGCGATGAACAGATAACCCACTTCGCGGTGTGGTGCTTCCTCCCTAGTCCCGTGCAACTCTCCTGCGACCTGACTGCCCTCGACGAGTTCACGCTGAATCTCGTCTCCAACGAGGAACTCCTTGCCCTTAATCAAGACCCCCTCGGCGCTATGGCCGTGTTGGAAAGCGAGGCAAACGGCCTGCGTGTCTACAGGCGGAATCTGTCTGGGAAACGCACTGCCTTCGCCTTCGTCAATCTGGCAGACGAGCCGCAACAGCTGCATTACAAGTTCGGACGCGAAATCCTGTTGCGAGACCCCCTGGCCATGCGCTCGCTTCCCAAAACCGACGCCCTGAATCTGCTGTTGCCGACGCATGGCACCCGCGTCTTCGTGGAACGCTGAGATTGCACAAGGCAAAAAAATAAGGCCCACCGCCCCCGGAGGAGGTATAGGGAACGGCAGACCTTTAAAACTTATCTGGAGCCAGCGGTGGGATTTGAACCCACGACCTGCTCATTACGAATGAGCTGCTCTACCCCTGAGCTATGCTGGCGGTCATTTTCATTAACATAATCCCTGGCAGCGGAATTTCAAGTCGCTGGCGCATAAAATCCTAACCAAAACTTACTGTTCCACCTTGGCTCTATCAGAAAGAAATGTGGCAGGACTTGTGAAATTGACGGCCCTGCCATATAGCAACGCCGCGCCCTTTACCTTATGGGGAAACCACCCCCGCCCTCCACCCAATAAATATAATGCCTCGTGCGGCTAAAAAAGCGTTGCCAATGCGCATGCAACATTTTTTGTAACTTTCGATGACTTTTGAATTTATTGAATACAAGCAAGATGCAACTGGCTCGTGCGGGAGTTAAAGGCACCTCTTTTGCAGAGCGCGACAGCGAGAACAGCCACGCCATTTCCCAGGCACGACAGCGGCCAGGGGCTGGTCGCCCTACCAAAACGGGGGGCGCCTTTCCACGGGAACGGCGGCGGCGAAGGGTCTCGCCGCCCTACCGTATGTTGGCACATGTTTCCCCGGGCATGGCGGCGGCGAAGGGTCTCGCCGCCCTACCATAACACGTTTTCCCGGACACCTTAGCCGACCAACGCTCTGCCCTCCCATTCCCTGCTATCCCTCTTCATATCTTCAGCCCAGAGGTAAAAAATCAGAGGAAAAACAGCCAAATAGGCAGGATGTTTGGCAAAGAAGTATTATCTTTAAAGAATAGCCTGACTCTGTTTTTTACAAGCAAACCGAGGTTGCATCATGGAAAGACTACTGGCCCTGCACAGAACCTATAATGCCATCCGCGCCGCGCTGCCGTGGCTGGACTGCTATGTCTGCGACTGGCCGTGCGCCTTTGCTGACGGCAATGTCAAACTGCCGACGCCGGCGCGACAACTTGATTTCACCACCACCAATCCGCGGCTTGTCCGCCAGACGGAACATTCCTTCGAGGAAATCGAAGCCATGGCCGTCGCGCATCCCGAAATCTCGTACATCATCGCTTCCGGCGACAGGAAGATGCTGTACCATTTCGCGGCGTTGGAGACGGTGCTGAAGAAACATGCTAATCTGTATCTGGCAACCACGAATGTCTGCAACGAGTTCGCGTTGGAGCGCCTCATCGCGGCTGGCCTCAAAGACAAACTCCTGTACGGAAGCATGATGCCTTTCCTCGGCGCTGGGAACACTCTCGCCCAGATCATACTCGGCAAATTCGACTGGCAGACGAAATGCGCCATCGCTGGCAATAACTTCCGCCGCCTGCTGGGCGAACCAGAGGTCAGCGTTCCCGAAATCAAAATTCCAGATATTCGCCCCTTCTTGGTCGATTCACACGCCCACACGCTCAACGCGGGCGGGGCCTGCCGCTTCCCGCCCTACAAGGCCGATTCGATCTGGAGCCTTTGGCAGGAGAAGATGGATCCCCTCTGGGTGGAGGACATCTTCATCACGCCCTCGGAGCCGCTCCATAACGTGATGCAGGCCACTGCCCAGTCTGTCATTACTTCGATGTGCCGTGAGGCGAAAGGGCGTGTCAGATACTACGAAGTCTTCGACCCGCTTCATATTCAGGAGTCAGTGGCGGCGCTGGAGCAAAGCCTGCCTGACCCATACTGCATCGGCATCAAGATTCATCCCTCGGTCTGTCAGGTCTACGCCTCGGATCCTCGGTACGACCA
>Ga0265298_10005943_pt1 | contig 15192 bp, 16 predicted proteins | sample AusTroGonzalo_MG_3_FD_193486 | JGI IMG/M metagenome (GOLD analysis project Ga0265298, IMG submission 193486) | Bovine rumen microbial communities from tropical cattle in Woodstock, Queensland, Australia - Gonzalo_01 | ecosystem: Host-associated > Mammals > Digestive system > Stomach > Rumen ... | reverse complement strand
CTCTTGCGAGGCGGCACTCTCCCTCTTTGCCTTTCTTTCGGCAAAGGAAGCCTTTACGGCTTTGGGAGCAAGGATCATTATCATATTGCGGCCATCAAGCAGCGGGCGGCGCTCCACCATGCTGACATCCTTGCACCTTTCAGCAAAATCCTGCATAACCTTGAGGCCGATTTCGCTGTGGGTGATCTGACGGCCGCGGAAGCGAATGGAAACTTTAACCTTGTCGCCGTTCTCAAGAAATTTGATCGCCATCTTCGCCTTTGTATTCACATCGTTTTCCTCGATGGTGGCGGACAGCTGCACTTCCTTGATATCGACAACGCGCTGATTCTTCCGGTTCTCACGCTCCCGCTTTGCCTGTTCATAGCGGTATTTGTCATAGTCGAGCAGTTTGCACACCGGCGGAACGGCAGACGGCTGGATCTTAGCCAGATCGTACCCTCTTTCCTCTGCCAGCTGCAGCGCCTGCTGCGTACTCATGACACCGAGCTGTTCGCCGTTTTCGTCGATCAGGCGGACCTCTCTGTCGCGGATCTCCTCATTGATCATCAGTTCGGTTGCGATGTCCATGCACCTCCTACAAAAATGAGCGGCAGGCCTATGACCCGTCGCTCATGAACAATCTTTCCTGCTGAATCGGAATAAATGCCATAACCCGGCAGCGTAAGCCGCACAAGGTGAGAGACGGGCAAGCCTCTGCTTCAGAACATGCGAGATTTTATCACAGCATAAGAATACTGTCAAGCGTTTTTTACAGGGAATTAACAAGATCAAACAGCGGCCGGTTGAAATACCTTTCCTGCTTCAGGGCTTTCTCAATCGGCATATAGAACACTTTCCCCTTTTTCATGCCGATCACCTGGTTGGAAATCCCGTCCCTCAGAAGGCGTACAGCCAGATTACCCGCTTCAAAAGCGAATGCGCTGTCGCGGGCTGTAGGCTCAGCCCCGCGCTGTACGTAGCCGATCACATTGGCCCGCGCTTCCACCATTCCGCACATCCGCTTCATCACGGAAGCGAAGCGAACAGCAGACATCGGTTCATCCGGATAGCAGGGTTTTCCGCGCGAGGTCAGGAACGTAAACAGGTCAAAAGGCGCCATGGCTTCCCAGCAGCCTTCCGCAACAATGATCGTCGCCCTCGTGTTGCCGCGGTCCAGCTGTCGCTGCAGCTGTCTCGCGACGCCTTCCACGGTCCATGGGACTTCAGGAACAACCACGATCTCGCTGCCTGTCGATACGGCAGCTGTCAGTGCAATATCCCCGCAGTGACGGCCCATCACCTCAACGACGGCCGGCCTGTCGTGGCTCCTGGATGTGGCTCTGATTTTCCGGATCGCCTCAACGCAAACATTGACCGCCGTGTCATACCCAAGTGAAATTTCAGTATATGGAAGGTCATTGTCAATCGTTCCCGGAATCCCGATACAGGGAACGCCAAGTTCGCACAGCGCCTGAGCGCCGCGGAAACTGCCGTCGCCGCCGATGACAACAAGGCCGTCAATCTGCATGCTCTTCAGCGTTTTAACAGCTTTTTCCTGGTATTTTTTCTCTTTAAATTCCAGACAGCGGGCAGTACGAAGATATGTTCCGGGTTCATCGGCTATATCCAGTACCAGCTCCAGTGTCAGCTGCTGCATATCATCCTTCAGATTGGCGCTTTTGCGGAGCAGGCCGTTATAACCGCGTTTCACTCCGATCAGCGGTATGCCGTACATTGCCGCGCTGCGTGCAACGGACATCACAGCAGCATTCATTCCGGGGCTGTCTCCGCCGCTGGTAAGTACGCCTATTTTTCTCATGTCAGATACGATCTCCTTTCGGATTTCATCTGATAATAAATATATCATATTTCATAAAAAGAAAAAAGCATTCACGGGAATTTTACGCATTTCTGTTTCGTTAACATATTGTAACACTTTGTTTACAATTTTGTGCAAATCTGATAGGATGTCTTTGCCGTTAATTAGGTTTCGTTCATTCTTTGGGAGGAAATAATCATGATTGGAAACAGATTTCTGAAACGTCTCCGGGTTATGGTTGTTATGGTTTTTTTCCTCGTCACGCAGGTTTTTTCTGCGGCTGTTGCACATGATTCCTCAACGCTTTATAACGGATGCCGCGGCGAGGAGATTCGTGAACTGCAGCAGGCGCTGATTGACCTTGGATTCCTGAAAGGAACTGCCGACGGTATCTTTGGAAACAATACGGAAAACGCCGTCCGGAAATTTCAGAAAAAGTACAAACTGACTGTGGACGGTCTTGCCGGTTCCGTCACGCGGGAACTGCTTCTCAGCAAGGCGGAGGCAAAAAGAAATCCGTCTGTCCCTACCCCGTCTCCGGCGCCTGCCGCTTCGCCGTCTCCCTCCTCATCGTCTGGCCAGGTTTCAGGACCGGACAGCCGTACGGCATCATCTTCCGGTTCTCTCTTCAGCGGAAACTACAGCGTGATCCGGTACGGCAGCCGCGGGGACCGTGTCAGGGCGCTTCAGAACGGATTGATTTCAGCCGGATGCCTGAGCGGCTGTGCAGACGGCGTTTTCGGAAGCAAAACCTTTACAGCTGTAAAATCCTTTCAGCGGGCCAACCGACTCACCGTCGACGGAATCGCCGGGCGGCAGACCCTCGCCGCACTGGAAACCGCTTTCAGCGGCCGGCAGGCATCCTCTGCGGCAGTCCTTCCCGAACCTGGCGCCGCGCCTGAATCGGCTGCAGTGACCGTGTCCCCGGCAACACCGGTTCCGGACAGTGAGGATATCAATGAGCGGATCAGCGGTCCCTCAGCCGGAGCTGTTCAGCTTCTGCACTGGTTCAACGATATCAAACCTTCTCTTTCCAACGGACAGCATCTGTTGGTTTATGATCCTTCTTCCGGACTGAGCTGGACCCTCCGCATCCTCTCGCGCGGACGCCATTGTGATGCCGAACCGCTTACGTCCCGGGACACGCGCACAATGGTCAAAGCTTTCGGAGGCGTAAACACCTGGAACCAGAAACCGGTATATGTGCTTCTTCCCGGAGGCACCTGGACAATCGGCTCCACACATGATATGCCCCATGACTCCGGTTCGATTAAAAGCAACGATTTCAACGGCCATCTGTGTGTGCATTTCCTTCGTGACATGGAAGAGGCTCAAAAGAATGATCCCAAATACGGGGTCTCCAACCAGGAAACCATACGTTCTTTCTGGAAAAAGCTTACCGGACTTGAAATTACTGACTGACACTTTTTTATAATGAAGTAATTCCGGATTGTCAGGCAAAAACCCTTGACAATCCTTTTTCTTTGGGTATAATGATCCGTTGTCAAGCAGAAATGCTTGACAGCTGACGGAGTATTGAATTGTTTCATGAAGGAGATCAGTCATGGATCGGGAGGATCTCAGCAAAAAGGTGGATCTGGCCTTCCTTTCTGCTTTTTACGGCGGCATGCTCACCGAAAACCAGCGCCGCATCCTCTCCCTTCACTGTGAGGAAGACCTTTCTCTCGGCGAAATTGCCGAGGAAGTTGGCATTTCCCGGCAGGCTGTTCATGAAACGCTGTACCGTGCCGCCTCCAGGCTCACGGAAATGGAAAAGGCGCTTGGCGTAGCGTCCCGTTTCCGGCGTATGGAGACAGGCCTGGAAGAAGCCCTCGCTTCCCTGAGAAGCAAACAATATTCCGTCACGGAACAGATTCTGACTGAATTGTTAACCTCGGAACAGGAGGACACCAATGGCATTTGAAGGCTTGAGCGAGAAACTTCAGAGCGCGCTGAAGAGAATGACCGGCCGCGGCAGGCTGACTGAGCAGGCTGTTAAGGAGGGCATGCGTGAAGTGCGCATGGCCCTGCTGGAAGCGGATGTCAACTATGCCGTGGCAAAGGATTTTATCCGCCGGGTCACGGAGCGCTGCATCGGTTCGGATGTGCTTTCTTCCCTCACTCCCAGCCAGCAGGTAATTAAAATAGTCAGTGAGGAAATGACCGAGCTTATGGGTAGTACCAATGCCCGGCTGAACTGGTCATCCTCTGTCCCGACGATCTTCATGCTCTGCGGTCTTCAGGGCGCCGGTAAAACCACCATGTGCGCCAAGCTGGCCGGTTACCTGACCAAACAGGGCAAAAAGCCGATGCTGGCCGCCTGTGATATCTATCGACCTGCCGCTATCAAGCAGTTGCAGGTCGTCGGTCAGCAGGTCAACGTACCCGTTTTCGAAAAAGGAACGCAGGATCCTGTAAAAACAGCGGGAGAAGCCATCGAATATGCCCGGTATTACGGCCGGGATGTGCTGATTATTGATACTGCCGGCCGGCTGCATATCGATGAGGAGCTCATGGATGAGCTTTTGCGGATCAGGGAAGCTGTTCATCCGACCGAGATCCTTCTCACCGTTGACGCCATGACAGGCCAGGATGCCGTCAATGTCGCCAAAGCCTTCGATGATAAGCTCGACGTGACCGGTGTGATCCTGACCAAGCTTGACGGTGATACGCGCGGCGGCGCCGCCCTGTCCATCAAAGCTGTAACCGGAAAGCCCATCAAGTTCAGCGGTATCGGTGAGAAACTGACCGACATCGAGCCCTTCCATCCGGACCGCATGGCCAGCCGTATTCTCGGCATGGGTGACGTCCTGACACTGATCGACAAAGCTGCCGAGGCTTTCGACCAGCAGGACGCTGAGAAGTTTGCCCGTAAAGGCATGTCCAGCAAGCTGACCCTAGAGGATTTTCTCGAGCAGATGCAGAGCATGAAAAAAATGGGCGGGCTGCGCAGCATGATCGGTATGCTTCCGGGCATGAGCGGAAAAGAAATTGATGTGGACGACAACGCCATGAAAAAGCCAGAAGCCATTATCCGCTCCATGACTCCCAGGGAACGCCGGGATCCTTCCATCCTGAACGCAAGCCGCCGCAAACGCATTGCCGCCGGTTCCGGCACTACGGTGCAGGATGTGAACACTCTCATCCGCCAGTTCGAACAAGCCCAGCAAATGATGAAGCGGATGATGGGCGCCAAAGGGCGGAAGGGACTCCGCGGAATCCGTTTCCCCGGAATGTAACACTTCGTTTGGACTCATATACTTTGCTATATGATTTCCATATATTAAATTCTTTACTTTATTTTGAGGAGGAAAATCCAAATGTCCGTTAAGATCCGTCTGAAGAGAATGGGAATGAAAAAAAAGCCTTTTTACCGCGTAGTGGTCGCTGATATCCGCAGTCCCCGTGACGGCCGCTTCATTGAAGAGATCGGTTATTACGATCCCATGACAAAGCCGGCTGAAATCAAGGTGGATAACGATCGTGCGAAATACTGGCTCGGTGTCGGCGCTCAGCCGACCGATACCGTCCGCATTCTGCTGAAGAAATCCGGCGCGATTGAGGAAAAGTGAACCTGAGCATAGAAAGGATGTACCCATGCAAGAACTTTTAACCTTTGTGGCACAGTCTCTGGTGGAGCATCCCGATCAGGTCAGCGTTACCGAAACCGAAGGACCTGAAGCTGTCATTCTGGAGCTCCATGTGGCTGAAGATGATATGGGCAAGGTCATTGGCAAGCAGGGCCGGATTGCGAAAGCCATCCGTGCCGTGATCAAAGCTGCCACGCTCAAAAACAGCAAGCCTGTTTTTGTTGAGATCCAATAAGCTTACAGCCATATCCGGCGGGATCCGTATCTGCGGGTCCCGCCGTAATTCAATCACCGATAAGGAAAAGCTTTTTATGAATGATTATCTTATGATCGCTTCTGTCCTGAAGCCGCAGGGCGTACGCGGAGAGTGCAAGATCCGCTCCTATGCTGCTGATACGGAACTGTTTCATCAGTGGAAAACCCTGTATGTCCCGGACAGGCATGGTAACGGATTCCGCCCTGTCTCAGTACAGATTGCGCGAATCCGAGACGGTTTTGTCTATGCTTTTCTGGACGGAAGTCAGAGTGCTGATGACGCCGAAAAATTCCGGGGTGCGGATCTGTATGTGGACCGTGAGCATGCCGCCCCTGTGGAAGGAGACGCTGTCCTGATCGCTGACCTGATCGGTTGTGAAGCAAAGGATGAACACGGTGCGTTTGTCGGGACGCTTTCTTCTGTTCTGCAGTACGGAACAGTCGATACCTGGGTTTTTGACACCGGGTTCGGCACTTTAATGGCGCCTGCTCTTCGCTCAGTTTTTCCTGAAGTCGATGCGGAAAAGAAAACCATTCTGGTAAACCGGGACCGTCTGGAGGAGGTGGCCGTCCGTTCATGAGCGCACCTTTGCGTGTAAACATCCTCACTATATTTCCCGAAATGTTCACCAGTTTTTTCTCGGCCAGCATTCTCGGGCGCGCCAGGGAGCAGGCACTGATTGATATTTGTCTGACGGATATTCGACCTTTTTCAATAAGCAAGCATCACAACACCGATGATTATCCTTTCGGGGGCGGCGCCGGAATGGTCATGATGGCGCAGCCGATTATCGACGCAATGGCCGCCGCCGCCGGGGAATATCCTTCCGCCCGCAAAATCTATCTCGGACCCCGCGGAAAAAAACTGACCACTTCCCTCGCCCGTGAGCTTGCCGGGGAAAAAGAACTGATCCTTCTGTGCGGCCATTATGAAGGCGTTGATCAGCGCGCCCTGGATACATGCATTGACGAGGAAATCTCCATCGGGGATTATATCCTGACCGGCGGAGAACCTGCGGCGATGGTTCTGGTTGATTGTATTGCCCGTTTCATTCCGGGTGTCCTCGGCAGCGCCGAAAGCCCGGAAGATGAATCCTTTTCAGACGGCCTGCTGGAATATCCGCAATATACGCGCCCGCGAAACCTGAACGGCCTAACGGTGCCGGATGTCCTTCTGAGCGGGGATCATGCCAGGATTAAACTTTGGCGGCGCCGGGAAAGCCTCAGGGCAACACTGAAGTATCGCCCTGATCTGATCAGAACGGCTTCTCTTGATCAGGCGGACAGAAAAATGCTGGATGAAATCCGTAAGGAGTTGAATGATTCATGTTCCTCAGAAAGCTGACCGTCCTGCTCGTACCGCTCGGCATGCTTCTTCTGCTCTGCCTTCTGGTACCGCTGTTCGGTTCATTGGATAAGTTTTTCGGTCCGCTCCTGCTTGGCGCTGTTCTCGGGGTGATGCTGGCCTTGCTGCTTCCGTTGTCTGGCGCCACCAAATACCGCGAACCGTTCGCATGGCTGTTGTGGATTCCGTCAGCTGTCATTCTGCTGATTCTGCTGTACCAGTTCCTTGTTATGAACCAGGCCTTTAAGGATGTTCCGCTGCTTCGTCTTCTCGCGACAGGCGATTCCAGGATTATCATCATTGAATCTGCCTTTGCCGCTTATATGCTCGCTTTTTCCGTTCGTACCGGGAAGGGGATCTGACCCTTCCTTTTCCTTTTCTTTTGATGTAAAATAAATTATCATTCACGCCGGAGGAATGAATATGCAGACGATTATGATTGACGGTTCGCGTTACGCCTCTTCCCTGGATGTGCACCTTGCCCTGAAGCGAATGCTTTCCCTGCCCGACTACTATGGCTGTAATGCCGACGCGCTGAACGACTGTCTTTCTGAGCGCCGGGAGCAGGTGAATCTTTGGATTCTTGATTCCGGCCTTGGCGAAGTGTCTTCCGTTCTTTCCGTGATCAGCGCTGTTGTCAGGGACAACGGCGGTTCGGTAAAGGAGTTGTGAACAGAACCATGAAGCTCCATTTTCTCGGGGTAAACGGACCCTTTCCGGAAAGTGGCGGAGCCACGTCCGGCTATCTTGTGGAATCGGGCACTGATCTCCTGCAGCTCGATCTGGGCAGCGGCGTCCTTTCATCTTTGACCGCCCTCACGCCTCCCGAATCGATCTCCGCACTTTTTATCACTCACTGGCATTTCGATCATACGGCTGATGTTCCGGTCCTGATGTATCGTCTGGAATCCTGCGGCCGTACCCTTCCGGTCTTCGGACCGGCTGACCCTTCCTCTCCTCTGTGTCGGTTGGTCAGCACCGCATCCTGTTTCGCTTTTACGGAGATGTCTCCCGGTTCTTCCTGCAGGATCGGACAGACGGATATCAGTGCTTTTGCTGTGCGGCACCCGGTCCCGTCTGTCGGGTTCCGGATTGCTTCCCTGGATAAAACGCTCTGCTACACGGGAGATACAAACACGCTGCCGTCTCTCGCCGACGACTGCCGCGGCTGCACCCTCCTCCTGGCAGACGGATTGTTTCCCGAAGAATCATGGTCCGCATCCAAACCGCATCTGTCCGCCGGGCTTGCAGCGCGCCTGGCTGTAGACACGGGAGCGGAGAAACTGATCATCACGCATCTGAATCCCTTCTTCCCGCGAAAAATACTTCTTGAGGAAGCCCGTACGGTTTTCCCGGATGTACTTCTCGCTGAAGCGGGCACCACGGTTGTTTTATGACTTCACACCAGCGGGGCTGGCTGCTTCCTCCTGCGGCGCTTGCCCTGGTCGCGGGCGTCTTTGCCGGCAGAAACATAACAGAGCTGTATCTGCCGCTTGCCGGCCTGATTTTTGCTTTTCTTGCCGCACTGCTTCTCCGCGGACGAGGCCGGTTTTCCGCGTGTATTCTTTTTTGCGCGGCCCTGGGCGTTATCGCCGGATGCCTTTCCTATCATCCGTCACTGCCGGCTGAAGATGATTACCGTGTGGACGGCGTCGTCTCTGATGAGGTCTCGGAAGGCACCTTCGGGCAGGTCCGTGTATGCCTTTCGGATGTGAAACTGAACGGACGTTCTTTCTCCGGCGGCGCATACTGGACTTTCTATACGGATGATGCTCCGGAAAACCTTTTGCCCGGAAAAGCTGTCCATTTTCGTGCTTCACTGTATTATCCGCGCGGAGCGGTTAATCCGGATGGATATGATTTTCGTGAGTCCCTTCTTCAGCGCGGAATAAAGATCGGCCTGTACGGAGATGACGAACTGGTTGTCTGTGAACCGGAATCTTTTTCTCTCAGCGGAACGATCGCCGCTATTCGTCACCGCCTTTCCCTTTCGCTTATAACGGCGCTTGGGGAGGAAACCGGTTCTTATGCTTCCGCGCTGCTGCTTGGCATGCGTTCCCTGATTCCTTCAGAAGACCGGCAGGCGTTTTCCCGGCTTGGTATTGCGCACATTCTGTCCGTCAGCGGCTTTCATACCGGTATCCTGGTCGGCGTACTGGCGTTTCTTTTCCGCCTTCTCCGTCTCCGTCAGCGGCTTCGCATCGTCCTTTATGCGGTTATTCTTTCCTTCTATGCCGCGCTTTGCGGAATGAGCCAGCCGGTAATCCGCGCTTCTCTTCTGCTTCTTGTAAGCCTGGAAGGCAGAATCCTGAATCGTCCGCGTTCTGGCATTCATCTGCTGAGCGCCGTATTGTTCATAATGACGCTTTTTTCTCCGGTTCAGGTCACGTCTGCATCCTTTCAGCTGACATTCTGCGCGATGGCCGGACTGGTCTGGTTCTCCCCTTTTATCCGGCGTTTCCGTCCATTCCATGGAAGAATATCGCGCAGGGTCTTTGAATCGCTGATCCTGACTTTTGGAATCCAGCTTGGTTTGCTGCTGCCTGAACTTTTCTTTTTTCAGCGCCTGCCGCTGCTTGTTTTTCTTGTCAACCTCCCTGGCATGCTGATCTCATCCCTGATGATCATTGTCTTCTGGATTGTGCTGATCCTCCTGCCTGTTCCCGGTCTTGCTTCCTTTTTCTCCGTTCCCCTGTCTGCCGTTACCGGGTTTCTTCTCTCTCTTGTCCGCCGTTTGGGTTCCCTTCCCGGACTGACTTTATGGATTCACACGCCGACCGTTCTGACGGGATGCGGCGTCATTCTGCTCTTTGCCGGTTTCTGTTTCTTTATCCGTCTTCGGCGCTCAATACGCGCGTCGCTGCTCGCTATCGGAACAGCTGCTGTTGTTTTTTCACTTCTTCCGCTCCCCCATACGGCAACGGAGTATATCCAGTTCAGTGCCGGAAACGCGGATGCCGCGGTTCTCTGGGATCAGGACAAGGTATATGTGATTGATACGGGCGAGGCGGACGGTACCCTCAGCAGTTTTCTTCGTTCCCGGCGTCTGGTTCCTGATGCCGTTATCCTGACTCATCTTCATGCCGATCATGCCGGCGGGCTTCGTTCGCTGCTCGACGACGAAATCCCGGTGCGCCTGATCCTGCTGCCCGCCGGGGCGGAATCGCATCAGATCCATCCTGACTTTCTTTCTTTGCTCGGTGAATTTCGCAGCAGCGGTACAGAAATCCGGACTTTATCGCGCGGTGATGTTTTGCCGCTTCCATCCGGAACGCTTACCGTGCTTTGGCCGGAAAGCGGGAAAATCCGTCCGGGTCAGGACGCAAATCACTATTCCCTCGTCATGCGTCTTTCCCTCATGGAAACCGAACTGCTCCAGACCGGAGATATAACCGGCGCTTATGAAATGTACTGTGCCGCTCCGGCGGATATCCTGAAGGCTTCCCATCATGGTTCGCCTGCGTCCACACTGCCGGACTTTCTTTCCGCCGTCTCACCCGGTACCGTACTCCTGAGCTGCAGGAGTATATCGCGGGTACGCTCATTTTGCGAGCGCATCGGTCCTTACATCGTGTACGCCACGCCGGAAACCGGCGCTGTTACCATCCGTTTTGAGGACGGCGGTTATACCGTAATCCCCTACCTGAATCAATAATCAAACCGGAGGCGGATTGTCGTGAACCAAAAGGAATTCATTCTCGCCCTTTCCCGTGGAAAAATTCCCGCCGTACTCCTGTTTGAAGGGGAAGAGGAAAATCAGAAGCAGTCTGCCCTTACGGAACTCCGAAACAGGTTTCTTCCCGCGGGCATGGAAACACTGAACGAAACGATCCTTGAAGATCCTTCTGTTGATCAGCTGATCGCGGACGCAGAAACCCAGCCGTTTATGTCCGACAGGCGCCTGATCATTGTTCGGGATTTCCCTGCCCTGACCGGCCGGGGTGAAGCCGATGACCGCCTGATCTCCTATCTTCCGTCCGTTCCTGAAACCACCATTCTCCTTTTTTACTGTTCGGGCAAGCCTGACGGTCGGAAAAAGCTGTACAATGCCGTAAAAAAAATGGGCGGTATTGTTTCCTTTGACGCGCTTCGGGGCGCAGAGCTTGTTCGGTATGTCAGGGACGCATTCCGTCAGGAAGGAAAAGAATGTGATGAGCGCACCGCAGAATACCTGGTTTTTACGGTCGGTGATGATACGGGCCTTCTTCTGTCTGAAGTCCGGAAGCTCTCCTCCTACGCCGGCGACAGGCCGGCCATTGTCTCCGCCGATGTTTCAGCGCTTGCTACACCGTCCGCCGAATGCACTGTTTTTCAGATGGTCGATGCTGTCGTAACAGGTCAGAAAAAAAAGGCTTTCGCCCTCCTGCGTAAACAGCTGCTCGCGGGAACGGATCGTATGGCGATCCTGGCTATGCTTCTGCGACAGTATCGCCTGCTGCAGCATATCAAAATCATGCAGTATGAAAAAAAGAGCCCCGATTTCATTCGTTCCGCTCTGGGTGTTCCGTCTTTTTCCGTTGAACAGTATCTCCGCCAGGCTGCCGGCTATACAGGAAGGCAGGTCAAATGCGCGGTCGCTGTCTGCTTTGATACCGAATACGCTGTCAAGTCCGGGCGTATGCAGGCTGACGGTTCGGTGGAAACAGTCGTCATCAAGCTTCTGACGCTCAGGCAGAAGGAATGATATACCGCCTTTCAGGCGTAATGCTTTGAGAAAACCTTGTCATCCTTGTGATTCTATGGTAAACTGACTTCAATATTTTGTGGTTGTGTACAGGAGGCATATGTCATGAAAAAAATACTTGCGCTTATCCTGATTCTTTGTATGGTATTTGCTTTGTCTTCCGAAGCTTTTGCCGCCGGCAAGCCGAAAATCACAAAACAGCCGGAAACGGCCACCACATCCAAAAAAGGATCCGTTACCTTCACCATCAAGGTGAAAGGAGATGTCAGCTATTCCTGGTATCTGGTCGATCCGGCCACAGGTGAAGCGACTTCCGCCCAGAAGCTGAAAAAGAACAAGACCATCAAGGGCCTTGGGATCAACGGCGCGAACAGTTCAAAGCTCTCTCTCTCCAAAGTTCCCGAATCGATGCACGGCTGGCAGGTATACTGCCATATCAACGGCAACGGCTATAAAATGGATTCTGACAGGGTCCTTCTTCTGGTTTACGGCAAGGAGTCACCTGCTGATTCTTCTTCCGCTCCGGAAGAACCGGCCCAGGTTCCCGAAACCGCGGCTGCTGACCAGGTGCCTGAGTCTCCGGCCTCAACCGAGCAGGTCCCTGACTCACCTGAGCAGGCTCCGGACTCGCCTGAGCAGACGCCGCCAGACACTTCCAACACCGTTATTACCGGAGATATTGATCCTGACGCCGCGCCGCCCGTCGACAGGACTATTACGGTCACCGCCTCAGACGCTATTCTTCGGAAGCTGGACGGAGCGGGAAACCTGATCGAGATGGATCCCGTTTCCTCGCTGGAGTTCCTGAATACCGGCTCCTTTATCGTCACATCCGATGAGCCTGTTAAAAGCTGGTCGGTAAACGGTATCCGTTTTGAGCCGGCGGAACCCGTCCGGGAATTCAAGGTCATGAACGTCAAGGATGATATCACGCTGAATGTCATCGTCTCCCGTTCCTCGGCTGAAACTATGCAGTTGGATAATAACCGTATGTGCAAGGTTACGTGCAAAGGCTGCACCTTTACCTTCCTCGGCGCCGGAATCCGTTCAGCCACCGAGGGCGAAGTTCCTGCCGGCGCTCCGATTCGCGTGGTAGTCTCCGGCAGCGCTGCCAACGGATATCAGATCAACGGCAGTGAACCCCAGTATCAGGGCAAAACCTCTTTTTCCTTTACTGTGAACGAGGATGTTGAAATTGTTGTTCCCTGATTTTCCCTGATACCCGCATAAAAGGATGCCCGTTTCCCGGGCATCCTTATATTTATGGAGTTCAGGTTGTTATTTGAACACTCCGCTGAGCAGGTTGCTGATTACTCCTCCTGCATTTTCAACGCCGTTCTCAAGGCCGGCGCCGACAGTGTCAAGAATTTTGATTGCCGTATCCGCATATTCTCCTTTCAGGACTTTCAGGGCCACTTTTTTCAGTTCTCCGGATGCTCCGCGGTATGCTTCAATCAGTTTTTTCTCAGACGCGGTCACTTTTATGGAAGTGTTCGCTGTTGCCGGAACCGCGGTTTTTTTCGCCGCGGTTGTTTTTTTTGCTGCAGAAGCCGTCTTTGCTGCTGTTGTGGTGGTTTTCTTTGCGGCGGTTGTGGTTTTTTTCGCTGCGGAAGTCGTTGTTTTCTTGGCTGCTGCAGTAGTTTTCTTCACGGCTGCCGCGGGTTTTTTGGCCGCGGTTGTGGTTTTCTTTGCGGTTGCTGCAGTCTTCTTTGCGGCTGCTGTTGTTTTTTTTACTGCTGCCGTCTTTGTTTTTCCGGCTGCAGTTGTCGTGGTTTTTTTCGCTGTCGCCGCTGTTTTCCTCACCGCGGCGGTTGCAGTCTGTTTTACCGCTGTCGTTTTTTTTGCTGCGGTTGCTGTTGCTTTTTTGGCGGCTGCAGTTGTTTTAGCGGCAGTTGTTGCAGGCGTTTTTACTGCGGCAGTTTTTTTTGCGGCAGCGGTCGCAGTCTTTTTCGCTGCTGTTGTTTTTGCGGCAGCGGAAGTCGTCTTTTTGGTTGTAGCCATAAACGTTCCCTCCTGAAATCTGATTCGTTTTCTGTTCCATTATTGTAGCGCAATTATCAGTCCGCATTCAAGTCCCCGTGGAATTATTTTGTTTTTCCCTGTTACGGCTTGTGTTTTTCGGACATAGTAACTATAATTGCTGTAAACAAACAAGCGGCGGCTGTTTTCACGCAATACTCCACCGTATAACTGCAAAGGAGAGCTGTTCATGGATATTCAGAAAATTATCTCTGACCTGGTTGGAAAGCTCACTGGTAACAAAGATCTGATCGCAAAGTTTACTTCCGATCCTCTTTCTGTCGTAAAGGATCTGCTTGGTATCGATCTTGATCCATCCGTACTCGGTGAGGTTGTCAAGGGCGTTACTTCACAGCTCGGCGGTGAAACTGCCAAACAGGCCGGCGGTATCGTCGGGAAACTGAAAAACCTGTTCGGGATCAAATAATATCCCACGGGACAGAAAAAGCAGGGCACAGACCGTCTCAGGACTGTGCCTTGCTTTTTTGTGCCTCTTTATTTACCGGACTTCATTCTGACCGGTTTCGGTGATTCCTGTTTTGCGGTCGGCCGGGAAACCGGCTGAAGGTGCCAGATCTTTTCGTTATACTCGCGGATTGTCCTGTCTGAAGAGAAAACGCCGGACATGGCAGTATTGATTACTGCCATTTTCAGCCACTTATCGCGGTTGGCATAATCATTGTTCAGGCGTCTCTGGGCCATGCTGTAGGATCCGTAATCCTTGAGTACGAAATAGTTGTCTCCCATGGAACCCCAGCTGCCCAGTAAAAGGCTGTGATACAGATCCTGAAGCGCTGCGGTGTTTCCCGGCATCAGGGTACCGTCTATCATCTGTGTCATTGCCTGACGTATTTCCTGGTTCGTTTCAAAGATGTTCATGGGATTGTAGTTGTTTTCACGGTACATATCCCGTACAGTATCAGACCTCATGCCGAAGATATAGATATTATCCATTCCGACCTGTTCGCTGATCTCCACATTTGCGCCGTCCATGGTGCCGATGGTCACGGCTCCGTTCATCATAAACTTCATGTTGCCGGTTCCGCTGGCTTCTTTGCTCGCTGTGGACAGCTGTTCGGATACCTCTGCCGCGGGGATCAGAACCTCTGCGCTGCTGACATCATAATTCTCAAGGAATACAACCTGCAGCATTTTTCTGGCCCGCGGGTGCTTCTCAATAAGATGGCTGAGGGCACAGATCATACGGATAATCTGTTTGGCGCGGTAATACCCTGGACTTGCTTTGGCTCCGAAGATGAACACCCTGGGTTCCATTGTAAAATGCTCATCGTTCACGATTCGGTTGTAAAGCACCAGGATATGCAGCGCATTCAGCATTTGTCGTTTGTATTCATGTAGCCGCTTTGCCTGCACATCGAACATAAAGGAAGGATCCACAATCGTGTCCTGCCGTTCTTTGAGCAGGTCAGCCAGCCGTTCCTTATTGTGCTGTTTAATCTTTTCGAACTTCTGCCTGAATGCTGCATCATCCGCGCAG
>Ga0265298_10005940_pt1 | contig 15200 bp, 6 predicted proteins | sample AusTroGonzalo_MG_3_FD_193486 | JGI IMG/M metagenome (GOLD analysis project Ga0265298, IMG submission 193486) | Bovine rumen microbial communities from tropical cattle in Woodstock, Queensland, Australia - Gonzalo_01 | ecosystem: Host-associated > Mammals > Digestive system > Stomach > Rumen ... | reverse complement strand
TTCACACCAGTTGTTGTAAATGTATATGTAGTATCAGTAAACACTGCATTTGCAGGTACTGATGCATTTAATGAATAAGCACATGCAACCGGTTTTCCCGTAGTTGCATTAAAATATACAGGTCTTGTTTCAGAACCGATATCGGCATTTCCGATATTTAATTTATTTGCGGATGTGGCAGCTCCACCAGCTGTTGATGAACCAGCGTAGTCATGTGTGTGCCCTACCCACGATATATCTGTATACCATCTGGCAATTTTACCGAATGCGTGTGCGAGATTCTCGCCACTCAATAAGGCAGTTCTCTCAGCGTCTTTCGAGTAATCTTTATAGATTACATGCGATTTGACCATGTTGATAGATCTTTCTTTTGCCATTGATAATCCCTCCTTCTTACGAAATGTTTAACAATTCGTGCAGAATATAAAATATAATAAAAATACACATTGCTCCCCCATTGGGGGAGCTTTGTGTATATTCATTTTATGTTGGTTGATAATCATCTGGAACAAATGTAATTGTTAATTCATCATTTTCGGTTAACACATCATCATCCCATGTGCCATCACCACGTAAGTATGCATCATTATCTCCAGATGCTGGTGCAGGAACATAACCTGCTGAACCTGCTGTTGAAGCACCTGCTCCACCCATTTGTGAAATGACTGAAACCGGTGTCGTTGTTCCATCACCATTTGTGAGTGTGATAGAACCTGGAGTATTTGATGTTGGTGCAATTGATGTTACACCAGTAGCTTCGAGTGCATGTGTGGTTTGATTAATTTGTAAACCATTTCCTGCATTAACTGAGATTACTTTATCCCCAGTCTGTTGGTCGGTTGTTATGTTGATACCATTACCTTGGGCTACGGTATCACCACCTCCGCCTCCACCACCGGTTACTTGGATTGCTCCATTCGCATCAAATGATAATCCAGAACCGAGATTTACTTCTAGTTCATTATCTTGGTTAACGGTTAAACCATCACCATACTTGACGGAGATTTCATTCTCTGAGTCAATATCAATACCATCTCCAGGATTTAACAATGAAGCTGATAATGTTTCATTAACCGAATAGAATACTGTGTATGTCGTTCCAGACATATTCATACACCAGCTGACATGTTTCGTTGTAGACAATGTCAATACATTTGTCGTTGAATTAAATGACATTGAACAACCTATGACACCGTTATTGTTATTTCCATCCGAAACATCAATAATTAATTTATCTGCATCCATAGCAGTTGGTACTGATGAAAGTCTGGTATTGTCATCACCTGGTGCTGAAATGGCTACTAACATATCCGGTGTTTCTGGGAACTGGATATTGTTTGTAGATGTACCTGTACCAACATATGAGAATGTCTTAACTACTGATACTTCATTTGTTGTTGATGTACCACTTCCAGTATGTCCCTTCGTCAAATAGAACATCTGATATGTTTCACCCGACACATTGTATCGAGCACCAGCATCAAGACCTTGAGACAATGTGAGTTCATTTGTTGAATCATTATATGACATTGAACAAACTACTGTACCACCACGATCTGATGATCCTCCTGATCCGTATACGCTCATTAAGCATGTTGCATTTATTACAGTTGGAACAGCCGAGATTTTGTTGCCAACTGCCATACCGTACAATGCAAGGATACCCAAAGGTTTCTTATCAAAATGAATTACATTACTGGAAGCACCATCACCGATATAAGTCATCTTCTTTATTACAGTACCTTCAGGAAGTTGACCATCGAACATTAATGCACCGGTAACTGGATCAAATGTTAATCCTTCACCGGCATTAACAGCGATTGTCTTGACATCTGTCAATGGATCTGTAGTAATAGTAATACCATTACCTTCATCAATGGAGTCTCCCCCACCTCCTCCGGTAACTTCGATAGCACCGTTAGAATCAAATCCTAAACCATTACCAAGTTTAGCTTGGATTGCATTATTAGAATCGAATTCTAAACCATCACCAATCTTTGCTGATATGGAGTTATCAGGCATTGGTATATAGAATTCAAGTGCAACTGATTTAATATCCGAACCTGATATAGTACGAGTGTTTTGATTATTCCATTTAACTTCAGGCTGAACATAAACAACTCCAGCAGGAATATCTACAAAGTCTCCAGGTTCAACACAGTTAACCCAATTAGTATGATGATGATTTGAATCAAATGCATTAACACCACCACCCTGGAAAAGTGTATCATTCTCGGTTGATATTCCGTAAACTTTTACTTTGGTTGCTCCTTCTGGTATCGGAATATATTCCGATGGATTATAATGATATGTGTAGTACCAGTTGGTTACAAACGAATCAGAAGATCCTGATGTGTAGTCACCATTCAACCATCCAGTTCCACCGTTCCAAACATCTTGTGATGTTACTGGTGAAATTAATCCGGCTGCTTCAAGTAATGCTATACCGACATGATATAAACCAGCATTACCAGTTGTATCAATTGATGTTAAATCAAGTGAAGGAACTCCACCCATTAAGTCGACACCTGATGAGCCTGTCAATGCATAGTTAAATGCAATATACCATGTCTGTCCACGATAATAAAATGTTTCATCTGGACCGATTACAGTTGAATCATATGAGTTTGTATATTTACATGCATCGGCTGTTAAACCAACACATGCTGGAGCTGTCCATACTTGATTTGATGCAGTTGTTTGAACAATTGCTATTACGCATGGTTCATCCGTTGATACACGTGTATATGTTCTTGGACCATAGTTACCATTGATCTGACATGATACTCGATAATCAAAATAATATTCAGTATTACGTACAGCAAAACCGTCTACAGATCTACTTAATTCGATACCTTGTCCTGCTTCATATACGATACCATCAAGTGTACCGTCTTCATCAATTAATAAACCTGCACCTATCTTAACACCACCGAGTGAATCTTCTGTTGCTGGAAGTAAACTGATAGTTTCATTAACATCGTCTAATGGTAAACCTGCAACATATGAGAACAGATTGTTGTTTGGTGATAACTTAAACTCATCATCAATTATATCATACAATCCATATTTGTCATCTGAATCACGTTTACATGGAATATATCTGTGAATGATTGTATTATTCTCTGATATGGTGAGTTCATATAAATCCATCACACCAAAGAATTCGGCATTATTACCATTATTCGTAGCAAACACATACAGATCATAATTGCTTGTTGTTGATATTGCGGTTTGAGATGTGATTACTGATTGATCAAGTGTTCGTTGATTCTCACATGTTACTGATTGATTATCAAAATGGAGATTAACAATGTCATTATACCAAAGCTCAATTTGTCCTGCTGGAGGATAATTAAGTGAGCTTTCAATCCATAATGACGGAGTATCAACACCTGTACTCGGTACTAAGCTATCACTGTTTGTTGTTACAAATAAAAGACCACCAACAGCGTATTGGTTATATACACGAGCACCTAATGGAATTGCCCATACAGATGTTTCACGTTTGTACAACGTACACTTCATATCAATTTCTGAATTCGGATTTAACCTGTATCCAGTATTGATATATTGATTTCCATTTAATGTTGATGATAATGCTTTGATTCGTGTATATCCGGATGGTAAACTATAATCAGTTAGATCAATTGATATACCGGTTCCTGCAATATATCCTTTTGCATTTACTGAACCATCTTGTTCTATCTTTAATCTTTGACCAACATTTACTTCTAACTCATTTGATGAATTGAGAGTTAATCCGTCTCCGTACTTGACATTGATATCGTTATCAGTTGAATCAATATATAACCCATTACCAACGTTTACTTCAATGGCATTATTAGAATCAAACTGTAAACCATCACCTATCTTAGCATTGATAATTCTGTCATCCGCGGGAGTTGTTTCAGGTCCTTTTATAAATGAGCCATTTCCTGAGTTACCATAAAATTTGTTAGTTATGGTATCATATAATCCACCTTCATTATCAGCTAATCTTTCAACTGGCACAAGATTATGTAACAATGTATTATTTGAATCATATAACTTAATACCATATATTGTGAGATTACATTGATTAAAATAATTTTTAGTTCCGGTATCTGTAATATTACCAAATATAGCAATACCTATTTGAGGATCTATAAATGAATTATCTACTTCATTTGAAAAAGATATCGAAGCATTTCCTAATGTGGCAGTAGATCCAGACATTGTTAATATTTGTCTTTGTGCACCAGAACCATCATAACTTACTCCAGAAGGACGAATAAAGAAATTACTACCAGTATTACCTGATGTATATGTAAAGTGGTTATAACATGATATATTTGAATCATTTGATGCCAAGTATACATTTACACTGTATCGATATGATGAAGGTGTCGAGCCCGTACAACCAAAAATAGGTTCATCCCATACTGTAGCTGCTACGGCTGCACCTATTTTCATATCAACTTCAATCTTGTCAGAGAATCCGGGAACTATATCAGTTAAAATAATTTGATCATAGTTTCCAGAGTTTTTAATATATTCAATAAATTTATACTCTGCTCCAATATAAATACCTTTGCCGGCTGAATAATCTACACCGGTTACATTCAATTCACCGGTCTGAGGATCTATTTCAAGATTATCACCAACATCGACAGAGATTGTTTTTACACCAGTTTGTGGATCAGTAGTAATTTCAATACCACCGCCTTCGGCGATAGAATCACCACTTCCACCACCATCAGCAGACAAAACACCATTTGCATCGATAGTTAATCCATCACCAACTTTGATACCACCAAGTGTCGATGCAGTTGCAATTGGTAATGTATACTGATCAGCTTCAATCTCACCATCTTGATTAATTGATAATCCTGTGCCAATATTCACTTCAAGTTCATTATCTTGGTTAACAGTTAAACCATCACCATATAAAACATTGATCTGTTTTGATGTTATTAATGTTTGAACATTATCCCATTCGAGAGTAACCGATTCAATATCTGTAAGTGATATAGTGGTGTTACTACCATTTGACCATCTAATACCAAAGTTGATATATTTTGCATCTGGATCAAGATCTAACCAACCATCATATGCATCACGAGGATAATCCGAACCGTATCTATGGTAATTGTTATCAAGCCAGCTTGAATATACCCATAATAATGTGATTGGTTGTGTTGGGTCACTGTTAGTTTTAATAGCGGTAACTTTGACTTTAGTCGCACCGTCTGGAATTGGTATTCCACCTTGTCCAATTGCTGAATGGACTTCTGAACCCCAACCACTAATTCCAGTATCACCACTGCTACCCGTATATGCAAATTTTATCCATCCATCACCATTATTCCAAATATCAATAACTGGATCTTCTATTTGACAAGTGATGTCAACTGATTTGATATCATTCAAGCTCATTGCTTGTGTGATGTCAAGTTTAGAATGACGAACACCAAAGTTTACTTTAACTGCATCAGATGGAATATCATACCATTCATTATAATGACCATCTTCCGGAGATAATGATGCATAATGATGATTGTTAGAATCTAACCATGAATATGATACCCATAATAATGTATCATTATTATCATATGCAACACCACGAATCTTAGTTGCACCAGCCGGTATTTCATATGAATTGGATATTGGTGAATGTGCCTCAAATGTATAAGCAACAACACTATCACCAACTGATGATTGATAACATACATTTTCCCATCCTGTACCAGAATTCCATGCATCATATGTTACACCACCTTGTTCAATATCTTCGATTGATATTGCAACACCGGCTTCAAGCTCTGGTACTTCTGGAAGAATTGATTCATCTATAGCAACAGCACCGTCTTCATCAATCTGTAAACCATTACCAGTATCAACTGAGATAACTTTATCACCTGTCTGTGAGTCTGTGGTTATTGTGATACCGCTACCCTCTGCAACAGTGTCACCACCACCTCCACCGGTGACATTTAATTCACCAGTTTGAGGATCGATTGTTAAACCGGTTCCAGCATTAACTGCAATGACTTTGTTACCAGTTTGAGCATCTGTGGTAATCGAGATACCTCCGCCTTCTGCGACTGTATCTCCTCCACCTCCACCAGACATCGGAACCCACTGTCCATTTGCTCCGAGAACTTTACCTGCATCTGCAGCTGTAGGAGCAGGAACAAATCCATGATAACCATCATCAGTTCCATCTGTTCCTTCAAAGTCTTTACAGTCAAGAAGTGTGATTGCCTGTTCACGTGTAAACGCTGCAGTTGTTCTATCAAGTATTTCTTGATTTTCATGGAAATGTGCAATTCGTTCAAGAATTTCCAATCTGTCCTGAACAGCTGTGTCATCATAATTGTGTAATGATGCAAGTTTGTTATCTTTGTCCGTTGTATATGCTGCACTTGTTTGATCAAGTATGCTTTTATTTGAATGAGTATGCGTTCTTTCATCAATGATTCTACGTATCTCAGTATCGTCGTAATTATGTAATGATTCTAACTTTTCATCTTTCTCCGTTGTAAATGGAGCTGTTATCTGATCAAGTATTTCCTTATTTGAGTGAGTATGCATATAACGATCGATCTTTTCATCAACTTCTTCGATCTTCTCGTCTACATATTCTTTCTTAGCATATTCAGATAAATCAATATCGGATTCTGATAATCCGATGCTTTCCCAATTATTCTTGTACCATACGTATTCATCGTATCTACTGTAACCTGTAGGAGATGTTCTTTTAACAAACCAAAGGTCACCTTCAGTATTATTATCAGTAGGAAGATGGGAGAGGTCAGAGACCTCTCCTTTAATACGAATACTTTTTAAGTCATTAAAGATTTCAATGATACGGTTATCCGTTTCTTCCTTAGTGTAATAATTCTTTAAATCAATACTTGATACATATGGCAGTTGTTTGTATATGTGATGACCATCACCTATCTTGATAAGTGTCTGATCAACTGTAACAAATTCAATACATAATACACCATTCGGAATTATCTCATATTTATCAGCTGTATGTTCCCACTGATATGTGGTACGAGCTATATGAGTTAAATCTGGTAAGATGTTCTGTATTGCCATATGCGATCATCCTTTCTTATGGATTGTCTGGATCTGTTGGATCATCTGGGTTATCCGGATCATCTGGATCGTCAGGATCCGGGTCAGGATCTGGATCTGGATCCGGTGTTGGGTCTGGGTCTGGTGTAGGATCAGGCTCTGGGTCTGGTTGTGGTTCTGGGTCCGGTTCTGGATCTGGATCAGGTGTAGGTTCTGGATCAGGATCTGGATCCGGAGTTGGGTCTTCTTCAGGTTCAGTTTCAACCTTTATAAGATTACCAGCAAGAACGTCTGCATCAAATGCTTCCTGAACTGTAACTTCTTCTTCGATTGTTGTTGTGTAATCAAGCGTTGACTGATAGAGCTTACCAAATTCAAGATAAACAATATCACCCTTAAGGAGTGAAAGGTTCTTAGCATACTTAGTAACCTGAGGAGTCTTGAGTTCGAGTGCTTCGACTCTCTGTGTTAACTCTTCAAGTGAAGTTGTAAGTGTAGCAACCTGTTCACGAAGTTCCTTAATAATTACTTCGGTTGGATCATATAATGCATTCCAGATACCGAGTGTGTTTGGAACAACGATGAAGTTGTTGAGGTAAGCAACGAAGTTAACCTTGATCTTTGTTGTTACATTTGTTTCAAATGTGAATGACTTATACACATCTGCTTTCGCAATAACAAAAGATTCTGTTGGTTCTACTTTACCTATTGCATCATGGAATACATCGATATGTGTATTATTATGAGAGAAAGCATAGTAAGGATTTAATCCTTCTACATTTCCTCTTTCACCTGTGAGTGTATATGTATCCATTATAGCTGCTACACTATCGATTGTGATTGTATATAAGCCAGAGAATGGAACAGATGAAAGCATATCAGTGAAGATGTTTTTGTATGATGAAACAAAATAATCCTTGATATCACCAACTGGATTGATGAAACCACACTGACACGGAGCATCACAATATGCTTTACGAACAACTTCTTCCATACTGTCTTTGATTGTGTAATACATTCTAAATGTAATCACACTCTTAGTCAGTGATAAGAATTCATTGATTGTTTCATACTTCATGGATACTAACTGTTCTAAGTATTGTGCCCATGCAGCATTTGTTGTGATCTGATCAGTAAGATCGAATACAGCATCAAGGTTTACACATGAGATACCCTTTCTGTTTACGATACGTGTTTCAATGTCATGTGCAGCTGAAACAACCGGACCGTATCTGTACTGAGTCTGATCTGCTAAGTATGGAAAATCTTCATTAATAATGAATAAGTTTTCCTGGATTGGTTTGTTTGGTGTTGGAGCATATCTGTATGGATAATAGCTCTTCATGTGATTTGAACAACCACCACATTCGTGATCACAATGATGATCGAAATGTGTGTGGAATGCATGATCTGAGTTGTAACCGTCGTGGTTCATGTCGTATTCACAACTTCTACGATATCCATTTTCTAATACTACCATAAAATTTCAGTCCTTTCTTTAAGTTTCTTCTAAGTTATGTGTTCTGATCATAGCATAATCGATGATTGCTGGGTGATCCTTAATAGTATATCTACCATTCTTCTGAACAGGGAAACCGATGTTCTTACGATGTAAGTCTGTAAAGTTGAATGGAAGATCCTGAGAACGACACTTGTCAGTGAAGTATTTGATGTAGTCCGATGTATCCTGAGGAATCTCTCCAATACCATAGAGCTTCTGCATCTTGAGAACACAGAATGATGGAGATGATTCATATACTTCAGCAACGATTTCTGCAAGATTCTTTGGCTTGAGATATTCTGTAATCTGAGCTTCTGTCTTATTATCAACAACACTTCTTCCAGATAATGCAATCTTGTAAATGAACTTCTCATTCGGTGGGAAGAGACAACCACGTGACTGTCCCCAGATTGGTGCATATTCTGTGCCATTACCTCTGATATTTTCAGCTGATAATAACCATGCAGAATACATAACAAACTTCTGAGGAATATGAGATTCAATCAGAGAATTCATAAGATCATCAAGTAATTCAAAGCTATCGAAAGCACCGAAGAACTCTGGATCAGGTAACTGCATATCATCAGTAATATACTGAGCACCGATCTTATTCATTATCATCTGCATATGGAATACACCCTGAAGATACTTATTCAGATTATCAATTACCCAGTTACAGAGTTTCTCTTTTGCAGGATTATCAGGAACTGTTTCTAACAGATTACATATATCAGGAACTGTTCCCATACTTTCCATACAAGTATCTGTGATTGTCTGAACCTTTGAGAAGTCATCCATTGAGATTAATACTTCTCTGTATGAGTTTGGATCAGCATGTCTTATCTGACGCATTGCACCAGCATACCAATCAAAACGATCATCCATTTCATCAATGAATTCATCAACCTGCTGTTCATTGACATTTTCAGCTTTAACCATTTCAAATGTTTTCTGAAGGAATCCTTTAAGAAGCTTATTGAATTCCATGACTTTCTGTTCACCCTTAATGAATGAATAGAATTCTCTGAAACTATCAGCTGTTAACTTTTCATTTGATTTATTTCGATAATCATGAAGATCAGATGATGGTTGTGTACTTTCCTGAACATTACCAGCTAATTCTGATTCGATATTTGTTATGTATATCGCTTGTGTACCGTCATCTTTGATGATTGTTTCGAAACGTGTTCCACCTTCCATAAATGCAGATGCTGGATACACAGCTCTCTGGTTCTTGTACTCATCATCAGAAAGATCAGATGCAGGAATGTTAATCACCTTAACATTAGAAACATCAGCTGCTTCGAAGAGTTTCTTAACTTTCTTCTTACCAACCTTACCCGCTTTCTTCATATCACGAAGAATCTGATTAACAGTTTTCTTAGCACCATGAGTTTCCTTCTTAAGCTTTTTGAATACTTTGCTTAAAGCTTTCTTACAAGACTTAAAGAATGATACGATCATTCCCCAAAGTTTCTTTAATGCTTTAGCAACTGTCTTAAGACCTTTCTTAACTGACTTTTCAAATGAACCTTCCATGATTAATGTGAGATTACTGTCATCTGAAATGTCTTCAGCATTCTCAAGGAAGTATCCGAACTTTTCATATTCATTGTACATCGCATTGATAACATCAAACTCTGCAGACTCAGTAACAACATCGATATTTTCAATCATCTGTAATAATTGAAAATTCTTAGAATCCATTTATGTCACCTCCATTAAGTTTTTAAAGTTTGCTTAAGGATATGAATAATGAACGGTGTCCACAGATATATCTCACGTGACATAGCGTTATCAAACATAACATCTCCAGTGAACAGAGAAAGTTTATCAATTGATGTTAACTTTCCATGCACATAATCATGAATGATTGAGATGTAATCATATCGTTTAAGCTTATACGGTTTATTGCAATGAGCTTCGTGTATGCAACATTTACAAGCTGTAATATCACAATCACGAATATCACATTCATTTTCAAAGATTCTTTCTACTTCAATCGGGAAGAAGTAATCACATGATTTGGATTGACACCATGTATCACCATAAACCATAACATTTACTTCATCACCATATAAAGCGAATGTAGAATCATGGAAGAATTCAGCTGCATCTACAGTACGGAATTTGAATGTATCACAATAGTTCAGTGGGCATTCTCTTTCCAACCATTTAAACGGTGACTTCTGATATTCCATAGCCATATCATAGTATCTAAGTTTGTTCTTACTTAGAACGATATTACCATGTTTATTATCAATGATCATTGTTCCATGTTCTGCCATAAACATATTAGCACATGGATCAAATAATGTCTGTCCGTTTAAATGTAAAATAAAGCAGTTGTGTTTACGATCATAGAAACGAGCGATGTAGTTCTCGATCATTTCATTGACCATAAACATTAATCTTGATCTTAACTCATAATTCTCTTTTGTAATTACTGGAGTTAAATCTTCACCACCGATAGTCTGAAGATCCATCACATAATGTTCTACGGTGAGTCTATAGATCCATTCAATCTCTTCAATGTTTGTAGAGAATAATGTATACTGGACTTTGTATGAGCCATCATGTATTAAACCATCTTGAAGCACATTTGTGATACGGAATATATGATTCATCTTAATATGCTTAAGAATGAACATATCATTTTCTTTCGGCATTACTGTACCTGGATAGATTGTACATTCTCCAGATATATTGTAATTACGTACTTGGGTGGTTGATGCTTGAGTATCCTCATTAGAAAACTGAGAAATACCTGATAAATACATATCATCAATTTGATTCCATCTTAACGGTGAATCAGGACCAAGAATCTGATAATGGGATTCCATACCAAAAGACAGTGAAGTTTTCTCATCATTAATACTCCAGTATGTTACCAGAGTACGTGGTGATCCATCATATCTATTTACACGTGAATGGAGATATTTGTCATACTGTTTAAGCTGACCTTCAACCAATGATTTTTCATCATATATTAAACCACTCATATCGTTTACCTCCTTTACTGAAATATTGATAATGCATTAATATAGTATAGGTTACTACATTATGATTGGGTTTTGGATTTGGATTTTTATCGAAACAATATATATATCATATTATTGATAACACTGGATATAGTGTATTTTTATTATTTATTTAATGGAGGAATGATAAAATGTTTGTAAGAAACATCAACGACATTGCTTATTCTATCTGCAGATTCAGAAAGATTAAGCCAACTGAAAACGCTCTCAACAACATTCGCAAGGGAATAACTTTACAGGAAAAGGAAGACATTATTGCCTTATATGACAATCTTGTTGGTAGAGAAATCTGTGATGATCATCTCGATAAAATCATCGATAATGTGCTTAAAGTAGATCTGTATGAGATTAAGTTAAGATCAGAAAAAATGATTCATGCTTATGAGTTATTAGCCGCTTCGTCAATGTCATTGGAAGAAACATTCAGAACATATGTTGCTGCATTCAGAAAAGCTTTCCCAATTGAAGTAGAATCGTTCACAGATAAAGAAATCATCGATGGTCTGTTAACATTAGATGATGAAGGAATCTTAATGATTCTTCTGAAGTATGCTAAGGGTTATGATATCAACCAGATCTCACGCAGAGTAGGATATGGTGGATCACACAGTAAGGGATTCTGTGCACCAAACGTAATAATCAAGATGACAGATTCTGAATCTAAGATCTTCGATTATAAGGCTGACATAATCAAGTCGCTCAAGTACGTTATATCAAGAATTGAAGGTAGGGATATTAATTGAGTAAAGAGAATGATTTAAATGAAATCTTTCAGTATAAATATAATACTGATGATTTAGATAAGATCATTGAACAGGAAAACAAAGGAATCAGAATGATGATTCCGGGTGACATGAGGGTTGAAGTAGATCTCAGAAAGAAGGAACTTCTCTTAGAGGCTCAGAATGAAATGAATGATGAAGAGCTTGAAGAATTCCTTAGTGAAGAGAATACAACAGAAGTCATCAAGAAGCACAAAAGTATCATTCAGAATAAGATAGAACAGGAGAGAAGAAATGCTCATGTAGATGAGTATATCACTCTCGATATCACAGATGAAGAGAAAGCCATGATGGAAGAACTGTGTGCAACATCATATGTTAGAGAACTTCCAGGTGTGTCATATCATAAGGCTGAATCTGAACTGTATGATTCGGATGAACGTAAGCAGATACTTCAGAAAGTAAAGAGAATCGGTAATGTATATTATACGATTGAGGATTGGCGTAATGCAATGATGATCTTATTAGAAGCATATGATTATTTCTATAAGAATGATTATAAGGATACTCCTGACTTTGTTAAGAAAGGTCATGTAATCATCAATCGTCAGATGCCAACACTCATTCTGAATTATCGTACAAGAATCACGGATAAAGAAATGTTAAAAGAAATATTGAACGGAAACGTTAGATGTTTCGACAAAAACGAAGATACTGGTAATCGTAGACAGAGAGCAAAAGCCGAAGATGTTAAGGGAATCCCATTCCATAAGATCGGTAGAAGAATGTCTCAGGATGAATATGAATATCAGTCACATCTCGCAAGAATGGGTAATAACGACTCATTCTTATTAGCAGCTTCAAGAGTAGCAAATACTGTATACAACAGATATTCTCCAGATGCTCTTAATGGTAATAAGAATAAGAATGAGAAACGATTTACGAATGACAAGGGTGAATTCATCACATTCGATTTCACACAACCTGGTATGGGTAAAAAGATGTATGAGTATCATAACAGAATCAACCATACTACTTGTACAGATCTTGCGGCTGACATTATGGAAGCAAATGAAGGTAAGATTACAAACTCATTATCTTCATCAGTATTCCAGGATTGTTTCCGTGCTTTAGCTGGAAAACCTGGATCAAGCTTATACAATAATTATACAACACCTGCAGTCAATCCACAGCTGAATCCGAAGAGTGAAGTTATCGCTCAGGAACAGGCGTTGTTAAATATCATGAGGCAATATAATCCATCTAAAACAGTATGGTAAATTCTAAGTTAGTTACCTCCTGACTTGGAACACATGCAAGGTTCGGCATTTCCTTGTATGGCCTCCTGATAATTTGATATATGTTGTCATCGGGGAATGGAAACATTCCCCAACTTTCTTAATGTCATTTAATTACTCCTTTCTTTAAATATAGATGATTGATGACCGGGCATTACGCCCGGTCACCAGTTCATCTTATTGTATTAATACAGATTCAGTTAAGTTTGTATGTAACCACATTCCATGGAATGATTTATCGATATATACTGGAACACCTGTACGAATCATTGTCATAATTCTTTGTACAGATGATGTGTTCGTAATCATATCATTTTCATTCTCAGAGATATACATTGTGAAACATTTCTCAGTGAGAGATGTTACATACGCAATGTAGTAATCTTCATCAGAAGTAAAGTTTACATTTCGCTTAACATGAAGAGTTATTTTTTCTTCTTCTGAAGTAAGGATGTTATAACGATGAGTCTTATAGAAATGAGGATCATTGATGATTTCATTCTTCCATACTTTGTCTAACATCTTCAGAAGATACTTAGGATCTACCTCATTTAATCCAAGTGAATTGAGAGTTAAATGAGTTAACGGTTGACCGTTAATTGTAGGAATGTTGTAGATCTGTTTGTATGATGTAGGAGTTTCCTGTGATAAGTTATCAAGAATATCTTCATCAAAGTCATTGTTGTTTGGATTGTTTATGATTGCAGAAGTGATGTTGTGTAACTTTGTATGAGTATTCAGATTGAATGTGAACTTAATTGACTGAGTAATGATTGGAGTATCCGTTAACATACAAGCTTCTACGGATGAATGCATATTACCATCCAGATCCATATACATGATATGTTTACGGTTAACGATTGATGAATCTGTATCATATACTAACTCAATCAATTCAAAGTTACGTAATGAAGTTAAGTTGGTAAACTGAATAGATGTAGGAGAGATTATATGAAGATTATCTGACTGAGTTAAGTCAGCGCCGTTTACCCAGAACTGATAACGTTCTCTTGATAATGGTGTTGGGATATAACCTGTTACATCTACTATACCACTCTTTGGAAGTCTCTGCATTAAGTATCTACATACACCGATGTATGTTGACTTAACCATCTTAACATCTGTATTCTCAGCTGGGATAACAAGACGTTTCTGAATATCATTAGCACGAATATCAGCGATTGGATAACGTACATTCTTCTTAGTATCGTAATAATACTCATACGGATTGAATACGGATGAGTTATCATCTAAGATTGTGTCATTATAATCCTTACTGTATTCACTCTTTAATGATACGAAGATTGGTTTAGTATCATCAACCAGTATAGTATCCTTAAGTGTGATGATGCATTCTTTCGGGATGATTCTGTATGTAGATAAAGTATCTGGAATCTTAATCCAGTTATGATCTTCATCTATAACCTCAGTAGATGTTGAGTTACATGTTACTGTAATCACACCACCGATTGGTCTGTATTCATCACTGTTTACGACTGTACATACGAATGAAGCACCTGCATCAATCTGTGTTGTTGCATTGATAATCTGTAATGATTGTGTACCTGAT
>Ga0265298_10005939_pt1 | contig 15202 bp, 10 predicted proteins | sample AusTroGonzalo_MG_3_FD_193486 | JGI IMG/M metagenome (GOLD analysis project Ga0265298, IMG submission 193486) | Bovine rumen microbial communities from tropical cattle in Woodstock, Queensland, Australia - Gonzalo_01 | ecosystem: Host-associated > Mammals > Digestive system > Stomach > Rumen ... | reverse complement strand
GATGCGCTGTTCTTCAGATAGTTTACAAATTAATAATGTGTCGTTGTTCTCGGCTACGATATAGCCATCCAGTCCCTGTATCACAACCTTCTTCTCCTGTGTGGTGTGGATGATGCAGTTGTGACTCTCGAAAAGACTGATGTCCGGTCCTATGCAGGCATTGCCCGACAGGTCTTTCTTTGACTGCTCCTGTAGTGAGCCCCAGGTGCCCAGGTCGCTCCAGCCGAAGCTGGCAGGACAGACAAATATCTCGTCCGCCTTCTCCATGATGGCATAATCGACGCTGATGTTCTCGCATTCCGGGAACAGCCGGTTGATTTCCTCCTGTTCCTTGTCGGTGCCGTAGATGGGAAGCAGCGACTCGAACAACTTGGCCATCTGCGGCTGGTAGATGCGGAAGGCATTGACGATGGTCGATACGTTCCAGATGAAGATGCCGGCATTCCAGAAGTAGTTGTTCTTTGTGATGTATTGCTGGGCTGTTTCCAAGTCGGGTTTCTCACGGAAGGAGTCCACGCGGAAAATCTCCTTGTTGCGTAGTGATTTGGCAGAAAGGTCTGCCTGTATATATCCGTAGCCTGTTTCAGGTCGGGTTGGTTTCATGCCTAAGGTGACAATGGCATCGCTGTCTGCCGTGAACTTCAGACAGTCGGTGATGATTCGACGGAATTCTGGTACGTCCATGACCACGTGGTCGCTAGGCGAGACGACGATGTTGGCTTTAGGGTCTTTCGACTTGATGCGCCATGAGACGTAGGCGATACAGGGTGCTGTGTTGCGGCGGCAGGGTTCGCAGAGTATGTTGCTGACGGGCATGTCAGGTAATTGCTCATGCACAATGTCCGCATATTTCTGGTTGGTTACTACCCAGACGTTCTCGGGAACGCAGATGGATTCAAAACGCTCAACAGTCAGTTGCAGCAGACTTTTCCCTATTCCCAGAACGTCAATGAACTGTTTCGGGTGTTCTGCGGTGCTCATTGGCCAGAAGCGGCTTCCTACGCCGCCCGCCATGATGACCAGATGGTTGTTTATTCTTGCCATAAGCTTATGATGTTTAATAATTCTGCAAATATACGAAGAAATAATAAAACGAACGAATAATTATTCGTCTTTTTTGTCTTTCTTGTGTTTGAACCATGATTTGACCGCGAAGTATGCGACGGCCAGTAGCACGATAGCAACAATAGCACCGACGATATAGTGGTTGTATCGTTCGATGGTGGCGGGCAACTGGTCTTCGGGTACGAAAGTTGAGAGATACCAGCCCATGGCTGCAAGGATGGCGTGCCACAGTCCTGCACCGATGGTGGTGTAGAGCAGGAACTTCCAGTAGTTCATGCGGGCCAGTCCTGCAGGAATGCTGATGAGGTGGCGGATGCCGGGAATGAGTCGGCCGGTGAGTGTTGCCACCACGCCGTGGTTGTCGAAGTAACGTTCACTCTTTTCCACCTTCTGCTGGTTGAGCAGGCAGAGTTTACCCCACTTGCTGTTGGCAAACTTATAAATGACGGGGCGTCCCACGTAGAGCGCCACGAAGTAGTTGATGCTGGCTCCGAGGTCGGCACCGATGGTAGCAAAGAGCACCACTAGAAAAATGTTCAGCTCACCGCTGGCAGCATGGTAGGCTGCTGGTGCAACAACGAGTTCCGAAGGCACGGGAATCACCGTGCTTTCCAGAAGCATCAGGAACAAAATAGTGAAATAGTTGAGATTGCTCAACAAGGTGGATATAAAACTCATAGTGACAGTTTTTCTTTCATGTAATCATAATAGTCCTTTGGCTCCATGTCTTCGGGGAACAGCGTATGCAGCACGGTATGTGCCTCTCCGGGATTACGGTCGGTGGCCAGTCGGAGGTATTTCAGGAATTCTTCGTTTTTCTTCAGGTCCCAGCAGCACAGCGCCATATAGGAAAAGCCTTCGTTATAGTCGTCTCCCACCATCTGGAAGTATTTCAGAAACATGGTGTAGGAGGCACTGACGAATTTATTGTCGTAAAGTGATACAATGATACGAAGCAGTATTCCGGGGGCATTCTCCGACTTGACAATTGCCTGCCTGAATGCTTTTTCCGCTTCTTTCAGATGTTGGTTTTCCAACAGAATGTGTCCGCGCAGCACCTCCATGTCTTCGTGATCGCACTCAATTCCTCGGGTTTCGTCGATGCATTGCAGCGCTTTCTCCAGTTCTCCCTTCGTGCTGTAGGCAAATGCCAGTTCTTGGTAAATCTGTACCTGATAGGGAGAGTCGTCGAACGTCATCTGCTTGGCTTTCTTCAGGTGGCTGATGGCTTCGTCGGAACGGTTCATGTTGAGCAGGCAGATTCCAGTCTGTAGCTCCACAAAGTCGAGCCCGGGCATCTGCTCGTTGTACCGCTGATAATACTTCAGAGCCTCTTCGAAGTTGTTGAGCCGGTAAAGCCCGTTGGCCTTGTTAAGAATACTCTCGGCATCTGCTGGGTCAATGGCCAGGGCATACTCGCTGCTGGTGATGGCCTCACCATAGTCCTCGCTCATAAACTGTGCGTTGGCCAGCGCGTTCCAATAGCGTGTGGAGTAGGGGTCTTTGTCGAGTAGTTCGTTGAAGATGCGCTGGCTATCCTTGAACTTCCCGAGTCCGAACATGATGCGTCCCATGAGTTCCTTGAAGTCTGCGGAGTCGTTACCCGACGAGCGCATCATCCATTCATAAGCCTTGTCGTTGACGCCGTAGTCCAGCCAGATATTTGCCACGTCGAGTACAAAATTGTTGTAGTCGTCGGGAGGGATGCCCCTGAAGTAGTCACGGAGAAACAAGTCTGCCTCCTCAATCTTGTTCTGGGCGATGAGCAGTTCTGCCTGCATGTAGAAATAGTCGGGGTCATTCTTGTCGACTATCTGCTCGACGAGCTCCTTGGCTTCTTCCACATCTTCACGAGTCAGAGCCTCGCGTATCTTATAGACGAGCGGAGCGGTGGCACCGGGGTTGAGGGCGAGTGCCTGTTCTATGGCATCGTCCGCCTTCTCGTATTCGCCAATGAAGTGGTAGTAATCGGCGATGTCGGTCAGCTCGTCGGCATCCAGAAATATTGGTTGCTCCGAGCTGACCGAATCCTCATAGTCGTTAAGCAGTTCATGGAACTCCTCGCTATCGAAATAGTCGTCGCCTGTTTTCTGCATCAAATCTTATCTACTTACATCAGAATCCTCGAGGGTAACTTTTTCACATCTAAAACGCGAAAGTCTCTAAAATGAGTTTTTCGTTTCTTTCGATGTTTAAAATCATCTCCTCCATGTATCCTTCAGTCCGACGGTGCGGTTGAACACCAGATGTTCCGGTGTGGAGTCGAGGTCGGGCGTGAAGTAGCCGATGCGCTGGAACTGCAGGAAGTCACCGGGCTTCGCATCCTTCAGATACTCCTCTACATAGCAGTTCTGGAGCACGGTCAGCGAATCGGGGTTCAGCAGTTCACGGAAGTCACGGTCGTCAGCCGATGGATTCTCAATGTTGAACAAACGGTCATAGAGACGGACCTCGGCAGGCAGACAATGAGCTGCGCTGAGCCAGTGCAGGGTCTTGCCCTTGATTTTACGGTCGGCACCGGGCAGTCCGCTGCGTGTCTCGGGGTCGTAGGTGGCATAGATGGTGGTCACGTTGCCCTCGGCGTCCTTGTCGCAGGGGTGCTCCTCGTCGCACTTAATGATGTAGGCATTCTTCAGACGTACCTCCTTGCCGGGAGCCAGACGCTGGAACTTCTTTTCGGCCACCTCCATGAAGTCGTCGCGCTCAATCCACAGCTCACGGCTGAAGGTGATAGTGTGCGTGCCGTCGGCCTCGTTCTCAGGGTTGTTGATGGCGGTGAGCTCCTCGGACTGTCCCTCGGGGTAGTTCGTGATGACAAGCTTCACGGGGTTCAGCACGGCACTCACGCGGCAGGCCTTCTTGTTCAGGTCGTCGCGCACGGCAGCCTCCAGGAGGGCGTAGTCGTTCAGGGCGTCGAACTTCGTGTAGCCGATGCTGTCAATGAAGTTACGGATGCTCTGTGCCGAATAGCCACGACGGCGCATGCCGCAGACAGTCGGCATACGGGGGTCGTCCCATCCGTTGACCAGCTGCTCATCGACCAGTGCCTTCAGCTTACGCTTCGACATGACGGTGTAGGTCAGGTTCAGACGGTTGAACTCAATCTGACGTGGACGGTAGTCGTACTGCTGGTCTTTCTCCTGCAGCAGATCCACGAACTTGTCGTAAAGCGGACGGTGAGGTACGAACTCCAGCGTACAGATGGAGTGGGTGACACCCTCGAAGTAGTCGCTCTGTCCATGTGCAAAGTCGTACATGGGGTAGGCGTGCCACTTCGTTCCCGTACGATGGTGCGGGGTATGGATGATGCGGTAGATGACCGGATCGCGGAAGTGCATGTTCGGATTAGCCATGTCCAGCTTGGCACGCAGCACCATGCTGCCCTCGACGGCCTCGGGAGTGTTCATCTGCTCAAACAGGCGCAGGTTCTCCTCAATGGGTCGGTCGCGGAACGGACTGGCTGTACCCGGCTGTGTGGGCGTACCCTTCTGTGCGGCAATCTGCTCGCTGGTCTGCTCATCGACGTAGGCCAGGCCCTGCTTGATCAGCCACACGGCCAAGTCCCACAGCTTCTCGAAGTAGTCACTGGCATAGTAGAGGTTTCCCCACTTGAAGCCCAGCCACTGGATATCGTGCAGAATGCTGTCAACATACTCCGTGTCCTCTTTCGAGGGGTTCGTATCGTCGAAGCGCAGGTTGCACACGCCGCCGAAGCGCTCGGCTACGCCGAAGTCCATGCAGATGGCCTTCGCATGTCCAATGTGTATGTATCCGTTGGGTTCCGGTGGGAAGCGCGTCTGCAGACGTCCTCCGTTCTTGCCAGCTTCCAGGTCTTCCTTCACAAACTGTTCCACGAAGCTAAGGCTTCGCTTCTCCTCATTCTCGGTAATGATTTTCTCTTCCATATATTTTAATTTTATCTTTCAACTCTACACTCTCAACTCACTTGATACCTCTTTCGTTCAGCGCCTGCTGATAACGGCGGGCATTTGCCATGTGTTCGGCACCTGTAGCCGCAAAGGCGTGATGGCCCGAGAAATCGTCCTTGGCACACATGAAGAGGTAGTCTGACGGTGTGTAGTTAAGCACCGCGTCAATGCCCTTGATGCTCGCTACCTTGATGGGACCCGGGGGCAGCCCCTTGTTCTTGTAGGTATTGTACGGACTGTCTATGCTCAGCAGACTGTCGTAGAGACGCTTCAGGTCAAAGCGCTTCCAGGCGAATTTGATGGTGGGGCAAGCCTGTAGCGGCATGTCTTTCTTCAGTCGGTTCAAGTAAAGACCGGCAATGATGTGCTTCTCCTCTGTGTCGTTCGTCTCCTCGTCCACGATGCTGGCCAGTGTCTGCACCTCGTCAGAAGTCAATCCCATGGCATCTGCTTTCTGTCGGCGTTCCAGCGTCCAGAAATCATCGTGCTCATGCTGCATGCGCTTCATGAGGTCGTCCATGCTGATGTCCCAGTATATATTATAGGTGTTGGGGATAAAGAGGCAGGCCATGGTTGCCGTGTCGGCTCCGTACTTCCTGCAGAATTCCTCGTCGTTCAGTGCCTGTGCGATGGTGGCGGAGTCGAGCATGATTTTCTTTGACAGCAGGGCTGCCAACCGTTCCATGGTACGTGCCTCCGGCACGGTCAGGTCAATGGGGTCCTGCCGTCCGCCGCTCAGTCGCCGGAATACGGTCAGCGCTCCCTCTCCCGGCTCAATTTTGTAGCGTCCGGTACGGATGTTGTCAGCATAGCTGGAGTGTCGCGCAATGGTGTGGAATGCCTTTTTGCCCACGGTAGTGGCAAAAGGCTCCAGTTTGGCATAGACGGAGTCGATGTTGTCGTCCGTGTCAATGCAGACATACTGTGCCTCGTCCTTTGCCGACAATGAGCAGAACAGGTAGTAGCACACCAGTGCGGCGATGGCAATCAGTCCTGCACCGGCGGCATAGAGGTATGCCTTGGGGTATTTGAAATTCTTTTTTCGCATCATTTCTTCATTTCTGTCTGCAAAGGTAGTGCAAACCGAGTGAAATGCAAAATAAATTTATATTTATTTTCATTTCCGAGGTGCAGCCTACCTTCGACCGTCAGGTCAAAGTACGGTAAGCGAGAAGAAAACCAAAAAAAAGTTGAGTTTTCTCGAACCGACGGAGCAGCAGGACGAAAAACAAAGCAGGCAAGGTGGCCGATTTAACAAAGCCTCCTTGCCTGCATGATTAATAGGTCTTGGGTATAGGGTTTGTGAATGCAGTTGTTATTTCTTCACAGGTCTGATATTATATCCGTAAGTACGGATGCTGCTGGCAGTACCCCTATTATCTTTATCGATGCCCATAAAGTAGGCTTTTGTACAATCGTCGGTGTTAACCGTTGAAGAATAATAACGTCCTACCTTCTTGATCTTGTTGTTGGATTCCCCATCATAGTAACCGCCAGCCGGAAGGTAGATAGACTTTCCGTTTATTTTACTGGTGAACTTAGCATAAGCGACACCGTCCGACTCACCTACCTCATAGTTAGTATTTGCTAACAACTCTTCGAATTCTGCTTTCGTTGGTGTACGCCATCCGTTACCCCAGTTGGCTGTTGCAGGGTCATCGTCAGCCTCAAGCGTGGTAAGACCTGTATAGCCAGTCATGCCAGTGTCATATGCACCCCATTTGTAGTTGGGACCTATACGAAGAGAAATGTCATAACCGTTTTCATTAGTCTCACCTGTAAAAAATCCATAATACCAACCGTATGTATGTCTTGTCCAGGCTTCTCCCCATGCGTAGAAGTTTCCCCATTCGTCAAATGATTCTGCACCAACATTCATGTTGGCCCACTTCACTGAGAGACCCAGGTCAACTTCCTCAACCCCTTCAGGGGCAGATGAACCAGCATCATCATCAGCTACCACGGGACGAACAGGTTTGCCGATAGGACGGCGAAAACCTTCAGAGATAACACTTATTGGATCTTGATCTTCATAATCTTCAATAGTAAAACAAGCAGTGTATGCATCCTGAGGGTTCTCACCGAGTGTCGAAGTCCAATAGTATCCAAACTGTCTTTCCCAAGTGATATGGCGACCATTCCACCAACCTGCAAGAGGAAGATAAATAAATTTTCCGTTCTTTTTGCTGGTTAACTTAACTACTACAGAGTCGTTGTTCAATGTTTCAAACTGTGCGGTAGTGTTGGCTATCAGTTCTTCAAACTCCTTCTTGGTCGGCATGCGCCATCTGGGACCCCAGTTTATAGTAGCTGCATCGTCTTCCGGGTTCAGTACGGAGTTGTATTTCGTAATGGAGACTCTTTTAATTTCATCGTTCCATGAGCCCCACTGGTAAGTAGGCCATGTGTAGTCAGTCTTAGTCTCGGTCTCGCCCCATGAGAAATAAGTTCCGTATTCTTTGTAATTCGTTGCGCCTACATTCATGTTGGCCCACTTGATGCCGCTGGGCAAACCCAGGTCCACTTCCTTGAGACCTTCAGGAGCTACGCCGGCGCCGCTGAAGTCTATGTGATCTACTTTAGAAGCACCGTACTTCTGAGTAGTTCCGTTTGTCATGTGTACATTGACGGTCTGTGCCTGAGCGCTCAGAGCAACGAGCACTGCAGCAACAAAAGGTATTAATCTTTTCATTTCTTGATGATTTTAAATGTTTGAGTAGCTGTTTTTACAATAATCATACCGCCAGGGAGCGTTCCGAGGGGCAATGAGAGGGTACCGGCTGCGCTTGCAGTGCCAGCGTAGAGCTGACGGCCGTCAACAGAGTAAAGAGCAACGGGGCTGCCATTCTTGAGTCCATTCAGGTCAAGCTTACCATCGGTCAGGTCAACAATGACTGACTCGGAAGCTTTTACATCCTGAATACCTGTTGCGGCATTGGTTTGTGAAAGATAAACTTTCTCAACGTTTGCCGCATCGAGCACAACGGTATTATCAGTGCTGCTGATAGTTACCTCATCGCCAACATACGTAATCTTCGGATCGTTCGTCAGCAAGAACTCATACCTTGGACCGCGAACCTGATCGACAACTACGCACGACGCTGTCGTCTGTGCCCATGCACTCACGGAAGAAGCCGCAAGTACACACAATAGCATCATGAATTTTCTCATAAATAACTGAATTTTAAAATAGATGGATTATAAAAATCCCAAAACCAATATTTCTTTTTACCTGGATTGTACCTCACTTTAAGTAGTTCTCCTTTAAGTTGTCCTTTCCTTTTTAAGTAGTACTCCTTTCAAGTCGTCCTCCTCTTAGTTTTGACCTTTTTCAGGAAGGTATTCCTCCATTATTTATATATATTCGTTCGTCAAGTGTTCCTCCTTTTAAATTGGATTTCTTTTTAAAACGAGTGCAAAGATACATATAATTAGGATTGCTTGTTATTCCTGTTAACAATAATTAGCAAAAAAGTCTAAAGACGTTTGGAGAGATTGGATGATTTCCACTGACGTAAAAACAAAGCAGGCAAGGCGGCTGATGTAACGAAGCCTCCTTGCCTGCATGATAAGGTCTTGGGTTATAGAGTTAAAGAATGCACTTATTGCTTCTTCTTCTTCACCGGTCTGATAGGAAATCCGAGACAACGAGATTGTTTATCGAAATCTATTTGAAGTATCTTTGTAGCGGGTACGTTGCAGTAAAAATAAATGGCAGACTTGTCATCAGATGATAACTGAGAAGTCCAATACAAAAACTCTTCTTCTGAACCCCAATGTAATTTGGTTCCTTCATAGATGCCTGCAAGGGGAATGAAAATAGCTTTGTTACTACCATCTTTACTTCTAAATGTAAGACCTGGTACCTGATCAGTTTCATGATCGTGTTCTGCCGTAACAGTGGTGTTAGCAATCAGTTCTTCGAAATCTTCTTTCGTCGGCATGCACCATTCTTCGCCCCAGTTGGCTGTTGCAGCGTCATCGGCAGCAGTAAGCGTAGTTGTACCTTCGGCATTCGTATATTTGTTAAGATAAATTTTGTTGTTACTATCATAGCCACCCCACATGTAGTTAACCCATGCGTAGGTATCTGAGGGTTGTATCTCACCCCATGCGAAATAATAACCAGCCTCATAATATTTCTTTGCGCCAATGTTGTGGGTTGCCCACTTGGTGCCGCTGGGCAGACCAAGGTCAACAGCCCTGAAATGATCTTCGTCAGCTGAGGGTATAGCAATACGTTCGGTGAAGGTGATATCTTTTACATTACCTGCATTGTACTTTACGGTTTCGCCGTTTGCCAGGTTTACGTTAACGACCTGTGCCTGAGCGCTCAGAGCAACGAGCACTGCTGCAACAAAAGGTATTATTCTTTTCATTTTTTAATGATTTTAAATGTTTGAGTAGTTGTTTTTACGATAATCATACCGCCGGGGAGGGTTCCGAGGGGCAATGAGAGAGTGCCGGCTGCGCTTGCAGTGCCAGCGTAGAGCTGACGGCCGTCAACAGAATACAGAGCGACGGGGCTGCCATTCTTGAGACCATTCAGGTCAAGCTTGCCATCGGTCATGTCAACAATAACTGACTCGGAAGCTTTCACATCCTGAATACCATTGGCATCGGTTGAGGTTTGTGAAAGATAAACTCTCTCAACGTCTGCCACGTCGAGCACAACGGTATTATCAGTGCTACTGATAGTTACCTCGTCACCATCATACGTAATCTTCGGGTCGTTCGACAGCAAAAACTTGTACTGTGGACCGCGAACCTGATCGACTACTACGCACGACGCTGTTGTCTGTGCCCATGCACTCACGGCAGAAACCGCAAGTACACCTAATAGCATCATGAATTTTCTCATAAATAACTGAATTTTAATGTAGATAGATGGATATAAAATCCCAAAACCATATTTTCTTTTTACCTGGATTGGTCCTTACTTTAAGTAGTTCTTTTTCAAGTTATCCTTCAATAAATGGACCCTCCTTTAAAAACGACTGCAAAGGTACGCAAAATACGGGTTGCCTGTTATTTTTGTTAACAAAAATTAGTAAAAAGTTTAAAGACAGAAAAAACGGAGTACTTGTTACAGTTGCTGTAAGCGGGCGATATATTTGCCGAGAATGTCGAATTCGATGTTGACGACCGAGCCTATGCGGATGTCGCAGAAGTTGGTATGTTCGAAGGTATAGGGGATGATGGCCACCTGGAACGTGTTGCTGGTCGGGTTGCAGACGGTCAGCGATACGCCGTTCACCGTCACCGAACCCTTGTCAACCGTGAAGTAGCCACGACGTGCCATCTCGCGGTTGGCTTGGTATTCGAAGGTGAAGTATTTGCTGCCGTCAGCATCTTCGACAGCCGTGCAACGGGCGGTCTGATCTACGTGTCCCTGTACGATGTGTCCGTCCAGCCGTCCGTTCATGAGCATGGAACGCTCCACGTTCACCTTGTCGCCGACTTTCAGAAGGCCGAGGTTCGTGCGGTCGAGCGTCTCCTTCATGGCGGTGACGGTGTAGGTTTGAGGGAGGAGGTTTGATGGTTGATGGTTGAAGGAGACGACGGTGAGACATACGCCGTTATGGGCGACGCTCTGGTCAATCTTCAGCTCTTCGACAAACGAACAGGTGAGTGTAAGGTCAATATTTTCGCGGTCGTGACGGATGTCAACGACGGTGGCAAACTCTTCAATGATTCCGGAAAACATAAGATGGTTTACTATTTAACAATTTACGATTTGGGGTATAAAAAAAGAGGTCGTACCGTGATGTGATGAAAACTCCTATTGCTAAGATTTGAGTGCTCTCCGCTGTTGTAATCCACCGGCATTGCTGCTGCCTTTCGGCATGTGGCCCGCCATTGGCAAAAGAAGCTGTCTCGGTTTTCAATTTAATTTGATGAGTATCCCGATCTAACCGATACGACCTTTATTTGTTTGCAAAGATACAAAAAAGTGATTACAATACAAAATAAAACGCGACTTTTTTTGAAAATTTTACGGTTCCACGTGTGTCTCTTCTACGTTGTCAGAGGCAGGCATGTCACCAACTATTCCTGTCTGTTTCTGTTCGCGGTATTGTGTAGGCGTCAGACCGGTCTTCTTCTTGAATGCACGTGTGAAATATACGGGGTCGCCGAATCCGGTACTCGTGATGATTTCCGACATGAGAAGGCCACTGTCCTCGTCGAGCAGTTGCAGTGCTTTCTTCAGACGGAAATCGGTGATGAAGTCCCTTGGCGACATACCTGTATAGCTCTCCAACAGTCTGGCGTATGCTGCATGCCCGAGCGTTGACTGGGCAACCAGGTCCTCCTGGGTTACCTCCGTATCGCTGAAGTGTGTCTCCAGCCACTCCATCTGTTTCTTCATGAATTCGTAGTCGTCAGTACGGTTGAAGGTGATGTCCTGGTGTCCAACCTTCAGCACGTTCTTTTTCGTCTTCTTCTTCTTGGCTTTCTCCTGTATCATGATGATGATGGTAAGGAGGGCTCCACCCATCAGTATGATAAAGGTCCAGACAGCCCCGGTCGAGAACAGCCAATAGGGAGGCACCTTCACGTCAATCGTGCGTATGTCGTAATTCTCGGGTGACTCGACAAGGAATGCCTTTACCATGAATTTGTAGTTGCCTGTAGGTACGTCGGCGTAAGTTGCCGTGCGGTCCTTGCCTGCATTGCGCCAGTCGGTGTCGTAGCCTTCCAGTTTGTACTGGTAGTGTACGTGCGTCTGCAACTGATAGTTCAGCGATGCGAAGCGGAAGGAGAACACGCTGTTGTGTTTTGGCAGTTCAACGGACTTGCTTTCGGGTACATAGTAGCTGAGGATGTCATCCGTCTGCGGACTGACAATCTTGTCGTCAATCATGAAGTCGGTGATGCGCAGCTTCAACAGCTTGCCATTGCTGCTGGTCAGCTTCTTGCGGTCCACGACATAATATCCTTCGGTGGTTCCGAAGATGATGTTTCCGTCGGGTAGGGCAACGGCTCCTCCTTCTGAGCACATCGTATCGTCAACGCCCTCCTGCATGCCGAAGACGCTGAAGATGTGGCGGGTGGCATCGTAGGAGCAAAGCATGTGGTCAGTACTGAACCATATATAGTCATTGGCGCCGAAGGTAATGTTCATAATTTCGTCGGAGGGCAATCCGTCGCGCACCGTGAAGGTCTCGAACTTCCAGCGTCCTTCATCGTCGCGTCCGATGACATGCGAGAGACCTCCTCCGTTGGTGCCAATCCACATGGAGCCGTTCTTGTCGCAGGCCAGGCATACGATGTCGTTGCAGCCGATGGCATATTTCGGGTCATTGGAACTTTCCGCTTTCTGAATGACAAACTTCTTGTTACGTAGCGACATAATCAGCAGTCCGTCGGTAGTGCCTGCCCATACGTTACCCTCCTTGTCAAGTGCCAGCGAACGTATCTTCTGGTACTTGTCCTTGGGGTAGCTGTTGAGGGCATTCCCCTTATGCAGCGCCTTGAACGAGCCGTTAGGCTGTTTCTGAAGGATATTGACACCGCCGCCGTAGGTGGCCACCCAGATGTTTCCCTCCTTGTCCTCCACGGTGCAGTAGGTGTCGTTGTTGTTAAGGCTGTAGGCGTCAGCAGGGTCGTGCTTATAATATATATAGGAGAAATCGTTTCCTTCGGGTCTCATCCGGATGAGTCCGCTTCCCTTGCTGGCCAGCCAGTAGTTGCCGGCACGGTCCTTGTTGATGCCGTAGATGCGCCCGAAGGTTTCGGAATGGTAGTCGGTGCGTTCTCCGTTCTTGAAAATGCTCAAGGTGCTCTGCTTGTTGCCCATGAGCAACTGCTTTCGCTGTTGGTCATAGTACAAAGCACGTATCTCGTTCGACGGAGAGCCGACGAGGGCGTCGGCAAAGAGTTTTTCGCGCGTAATGATACGCTGCATGATTTCCAGTTTCTCCAGTCCGTGACGGCTGGTGGATTCCCAGACGACTCCCTCTTCTGTGGCCGTGAAGGCGTTGACGGAGTTGGAAAGGTTCCATGAGTTGCTGGGGTCGTTATGGAAATACTCCAGTTCGTCGGCCTCGCGGTTGTAGTAGCCGAAACCGCCATGGCTCAGCATAATCCAGAGCACGTCGTTCACTTCCGAGAATTCTGCACCTCGTGAGTCATAGACGGGTATCAGTATGCGCTGGGTAAACTTCTTGATGTTGCCGGTCTGCAGGTTGAGCCGCAGCACACCATGCTCGTTCTGTGAGAACCAGAGTTGCTGGTGCTTGTCGATATAGATGGCGGTGATGCGTGATGGCTGTTGGACAATGGTGCGCGGCTCCTGTCCCGGGGCAAAGGTGACGATTTTGCCCGACTCCGTTCCGGCATAGATGTTATAGCCGTCGGAGTACATGCAGTTAATCTTTTCTTCTTCAAAGACACCGCTTTCCTGTATAGTGCCGTCGTTGAGTTTCAGACGGTGGATACCATGATCGGTGCCGGCCCAGAACTCGCCCTTGTCACTTTCCACAATGGTGTTCACATGAATGCCATTTGTGTGGATTTTTGTGACGGTAATCTTGTTGTCGTTATCGGTGCTGAAGACACAGATTCCATCCTCCCTGGTAATAGCCAGGATGCGACCGTCGGCCGTCGGAAAGAGGGGGTAGTCAGTCTTCAGGTTCTCTGCCTCGGCAGTGCCCTCCAGCGGATTGACAATGCAGTCCGTCTTACGGTTCAGCATGAAGATGCGTCCGTCGTACATCACCATCCATACGTTCTGTGCATGGTCGAACTCTATGGTGAGGATACGGTTGTGGAGATGGGGGATGCCGCTGCGGATACCTGTGAGGTAGTTGTGGAAGTGGTAACCGTCGAAGCGGGAGAGACCGTTCCAGGTGGCCATCCAGATGTATCCATGAACGTCGCGCCTGATTTTCGAGATTGCATTTGACGTCAGCCCGTCGTCGGCAGAATAGTGCGACAGGGCAGCCTGTAATTGTTGACCTCTGACAGGTAAGCAGCAGAGAGACAGTGGCAGTATGGTCAGTAGTAATCCCTTAATGAAAGGTCTTAACGTCATTGGCAGTTTTAAGTACTTTTTATAAAAACTTGCGCAAGTTACTAATTTTTTCTGAAACAAAATGCATTTTTACCTGAAAACTTTTATCTAATGGGCTATTTTATGGGAAAAGTGCCGTCTCTCCTGACGGAAAGGCGGCACTTTTTAGGATAAGACCGTGATGTTTATGTCTTAAAACGTTCTCTTTCTCTCTTCTTACTCAACCGTTGTGTCGAAGAACATGGCCACGCGGTTGAAGTCGTTCTCCTCCGACAGCTCGCTGGTGGCACCCATACCCTCGGTTGTGATGCGGGTAGAGGATATGTGGTAGCGGTTGATGAGTGCTGTTCTCACGGACTCGGCACGAGCCTGTGACAGAGCCTGGTTGCGCTCGGGATCACCCTCGGGCGAAGCATAGCCCTTGATGAGGATCTTTGAGTCGGGGTGGTTGCGCATGTACTTGGCAACCATCTCTACGCTGGCATACTGGGCAGCGTCGATGGTGCTCTTGCCCTGGCCGAAGATGACGATGGGCTGCAGCAGGTTCTTCTTCACCACGATGGTAGCAGCCGGACGCGGCTGATTCTCGCAGGCGGTGAGCTTTGCCTGCAGGTCGTCAATCTGCTCCTGCAGCTCGGCAATCGTCTGGGTCTTCTCAGCCAGCTTGCCGTCCTTCAGCTCGTTGTCAGAACGCAGCTCGTTGATCTTGGCGTTCAGCATGTTGATCTCGTTGATGTTACGCAGCGGCTCAACGGCGTAGTTATGTGTGCCGTTGCTGTTGCCGAACTTATAGATCAGTCCGAGGTTGGCCTGCAGCAGGGCGTTGTCAAGGTTGAACTTGAAGCCGTTGTTGGCGCTGTGTGAGTTCAAGTAACCCTCCAGACCGTAGATGATGGCGGGCTCCACGTAGATCTGCCAAGCCTTCTCGCTACCCAGGTTGAAGGCAAAGTCGAGACCGAACTTGGAGTTGATGACGTTGGCCTTAACCTCCTGGCCGAAGGCATGCGTCCAGCCAAGTCCGCCGAGGGCGATGACCTCGAACGTGCGGGGCTCTCCATTGTAACCACCGAAGAGGTTGCTGAGGTTGAAGGTACCGAGCAGGTTCACCTCGGTAGCGTCAATGAATGTCTTGGCCTTGAACGAAGACTTATCGTTAGCCTCGAAATAGGCGTTGCCCTCCAGAGCCAGACCG
>Ga0265298_10005936_pt1 | contig 15205 bp, 8 predicted proteins | sample AusTroGonzalo_MG_3_FD_193486 | JGI IMG/M metagenome (GOLD analysis project Ga0265298, IMG submission 193486) | Bovine rumen microbial communities from tropical cattle in Woodstock, Queensland, Australia - Gonzalo_01 | ecosystem: Host-associated > Mammals > Digestive system > Stomach > Rumen ... | reverse complement strand
GATAGACTCGCCCCACGCGCCGGGCATGGTGGAGACGCGGATGTCGATGTCCTCGCCGCCGAGGCGGATGCCGATACGGCCGTCCATGGGGAGGCGCTTCTCAGCGATATCGAGGTTGGACATGACCTTGATACGGGAGATGATGGCGGACTTGAGCCGGTTCAGCTGAGGCGGGACATCCACCTTGTGGAGCATGCCGTCGATTCGGTAGCGGATGCGGAGTTCCGTCTCCTGCGGCTCGATGTGGATATCCGTCGCGCCCTGGCGGTCGGCTTCCGCGATGATCCTGTTCACGAACTTGACGATGGATGCCTCTTCGCCCTCTGCACCCACGTCGATCTTCGAGATCGAACCGTCGAGGTCGTCCACGGCGTAGCGGCCGTCCTCGATCATCTTCTCGATGGCGTCCGCTCCGACGCCGTAGAACTTCTTTACGGCCTTGTCGATCTCCTCGCGAGGCGCGAGAGCGATCTTGACGGGACAGCCAGCGGCGAGGCGAAGGCCGTCGCCGGCGACGGTGGAGAAGGGGTCGGAGGAGATGACGGTGAGTACCCCGCCCTCAAGCTTGAGCGGGAGGACATTGTACTGGTATACGGCGCTCGCGGGGAGCTTCTGGAGAACGTCCGGGCGCGGCTGGACGTTCTCCAGCTCTATGTAGTCCATGCCCAGGAACTCGCCGACCTTCTTCAGGAAGTCAGGTTCCCTGGAGCCGCCGAACTTGACCGCCGCCTCGGCGAGGCCCATCTCCGGGTTCTCTGCGCGCCCGTTCTCGATGCGCGCAAGCGCCTCGTCCGAATATAGTCCGGTCGATTTCAGGATTATCGTCGCAAGCTGGTTCGTGTCGTTCATCTTATTTGCCGTTTCGCTTGGCGGACATTATAGCACAAAATGCCCGCCGCCATTAGACTATATGCCGATTAGGCGGAACGATGACCGGGCGAGAGTGGCTTGACGACGATGGCGAGGGGTTCGGCGGGACAGTTGCTCTCGCACGCTCCGCATCCTCGGCACTTGTCCGCGTCCACTATCGGGCAGTTGACGCCGTTGCGCTCTACGAGCTTGACGGCCTTGTAGGGACAATACTCGTCGCAGACCGCGCAGTATTCCTTCTTCTCCCACGCGATGCACTTCTTGCGGTCGATGACAGCAAGGCCGATCGGGGTGGCGTGCTTCTCCTCCACTGTGAGCGGCCGCAACGCACCGGTTGGGCACACCTGCGTGCAGGCGACGCAGTCCTGGAAGCAGTACTGCTCCTGCTCGATGTTGCAGCTGCGCAGGCGAAGGGCGGGGGTGAACAGCCCGTCGATCCCGCTTTCGCCGAGGTCGGGCTGGATCAGCTGGTAGGGACAGGCCCTCATGCAGTTGCCGCAGCGTGCGCATAGCGCGTTGATGTGCGCTAGGTCGGCGCCCGGCGGACGGATTGCCTTGCATCCGTTTGGTCCGAAAGCACGCTTCACGACGAGTCCGGCGGCAGCGGCCGGGATCGCCGCGAGGAGCGTCCTGCGCGTGGCGGCTGCGGCAGATAGGGACGATGGCGCCGACGCCTCGGCTTTCGGCTGACGGAGCCGGCGCGCGAGGAGCATGATGGACTCCTGCAGCCCGCCGAGGGGACAGACCCTATGGCACCAGACGTTGGGGACGATCATGCTCAGCACGAGGATCGCGACGAACCCGATGCCCGTGGTGGCGGCGGCCCATGTGAACGGTTCGCGCCAGACGGCGAAGAAGCCGTTGAAGATGCAGAACGGGTCGAGCCAGATGAGGAGCGGATAGCCGCATGAGGCCGTGACGGCGATGACGAGCGCGACGACCTTGTTGATAGGCGGCACGCGCTTGACGAGTCCCTTCCCCCACGGGTTCAGCTGTCCGGCTGTCTCCGAGAGGAAGCCCATCGGGCAGAGGTGCCAGCAGAAGAAGCGTCCCTTGAAGAACGACAGCACGAGGAGGGGAATTCCCAGCAGCATCAGCCAGCCGAGCCAGGCGCGCGCAGCCAGCGCGCCGAAGAGGCTGAGGATCGGGCTGATGCGCGGCAGGATCGAACCGAGTTCGGGATGGGATTCGGGAACGTAGCCCAGCGCGAGGACCGCGGCTCCTGCCGCGATCAGCAGTCGCCAGACGTTGCGGCGCAGCCACTTCATGGATGCCTCCTACGCCTCGACGCGTTCGACCTTGATCTTCGCCAGGTCGGCGCAGCCCACGCCGAGTTCGGCGGCGATGCTGATGTGCGGTACGTCCTTGGGAGTCTTCTTGAAGAGCGATGCCGCGTATGTGTCGGCGGCGACAGGGTCTGTCGCGAAGATGATCTCATGAGGATGCGCCAGCTTGCCGGGGCCCTGCGGGCCGTGGTCGAGCATGATGCGCGTGGCGTCGATCACGATGAGCGTGGGCTTGAGGAACGTGCTGAAGTCGGCGATGCACTGGTGGAGTCCGTCCCGGTGCCACGTGCGGCGGGAGTTGTTGTCGATGGCGCCCATCCAGTTCTTCATGGAGATGGAGAGGGTCGCGCCGCCGTGGTGCTTGGCGACGGGCATGTTGATGAGGCAGTCGGCCTCAAGGAGGTCGCGCGACACCTTTGCTTCCTGGCATGTCTTGCCCTTGGGCACCGAGACGACCTTGTAGTCGGCCGGCTTCGGACGGTAGAGCTTCGCGATCGTGCCCTTTATCGCGTCGAGCGCGCCGCTCGCCACGAATGTCTTCTTCTCGGGATGGCAGGTGTTCTCCGGGATGGAGACCTGCTTCACCTTGCGGGCCTCGGCCGCGAGGATGAATGCGCGAAGGATGTCGGGATGCGTGTTCCCGCCCTGCTCCGGGGTGGAGTTCCATGCGAGGTTGGGCTTGATCGCCACCTTGCAGCCGGGCTTGAAGAACTTGTCCCATCCGCCCATCTTCGCCATGCCGGCCTCCACCATCTTCGGGATGTCGGTGCCGTGGACGACCACGATGGTCGCCTGCGTCTCGGCGGCCAGCGTTGCGCTCGGCAGTGCCGCAGCCCCGGCGACCGCCGCCGCGCCCGTCTTGATGAACGTGCGCCGCTTGATAGTGCGTGCCGGCTTGGTTTCTTTTCTCGTTTCGCGCTTCATCGGTTTCTCCCTTCGGGTTGCAGATGCGAACATTATACCACAGGACGCGGACGGTTGAATTACGAAATGCACCAAGCACCAAATAATGCTATACTACAAGCCGACAAGAGGTTCAACATGAAAGTAGATCGCAGAGGTTTCCTTGGAAGTGCCGTGGCCGCCATGGCGGCGGTTGGCGGATGTTCGCCGGAGAAGGCGAGGCGCGCGTTGGCTGTGCCCGCCGAGCCGTGGCTGGAGGCAGACGTCGTGGTGGCCGGCGGCGGCCCAGCCGGCGTGTGCGCCGCCGTAAGTGCGGCGCGCATGGGCGCGAAGACGATCCTTGTGGAGCGCTTCGGCTGCCTCGGCGGCAACCTCACGCTCGGACACGTCTCGCCGATCCTCGGCAAGGTCAGCCCCGGCACGATGGCCGACGAGATCCGCCGCCTCCTGAACGCCAACCACCTCGACGCGCCGAAGGTGATGACGCGCAACGGGCCCGAGGAGCACATCGACCACGAAGAGGCGAAGGGTGTTCTCGTGAAGCTCTGCGCCGAGGCTGGCGTGACGGTGCTCCTGTGCGCGCCCGTGCTGGACGTGCAGATGGATGGACAGCGTGTGACGGGCCTCACGGTCGATACGCCGAAGGGGCTGCGGACGATCCGCGCGAAGGTCGTGGTGGACGCCACGGGTGACGGACGCGTGGCCACGGCCGCCGGGGCGGAGGTGAAGATCGGACGCGATTCCGACGGCGCCACGCAGCCTTCGACACTCGAGTTCGTGGTGGACGGCGTGGACGAGTCGCGCGGCATCACGGCCTGGGGCGGTACCGATCCGGTGAAGTTGCCGTCCGGCGAAGAATACCGCGCCCTGTGCAAGCGGATGAATGCCGCCGGCGAGTTGCCGGAGAACGTGACGATCGTGCGTCTTCACCGCACGTTCTACCCTGGCGAGCGCAGCGTGAACGCCACGCAGATCAACGGCATAGATCCGCTGAACCCGATCGACCTCGGCAGGGCGGAGGTCGAGCTGCGCGGGCAGATCGACCAGTGCGTCGCGTTTCTCCGCAAATACGTGCCCGGCTTCGAGAAGTGCCGCGTGAAGTCGAGCGCCGGGACGCTCGGCGTGCGCGAGACGCGCCGCGTGATGGGCGACGCGATGGTGGTGGACGACGACCTGCTCGTGGGCCGACACTATCCCGACGCCGTGGTGCACGATGCCTGGTTCCTGATCGACATCCACAACCCGAAGGGCGGCGGACAGGCGGAGGGGCATTCGCATCCGGCCAAGCCATACGACATCCGCTACGGCGCGTTCCTGCCGAAGGGAATCGAGGGTCTCCTCACGGCGGGGCGCTGCATCTCGGGCACGCACCGCGCACATGCGAGCTACCGCGTGATGACGCCATGCATGGCGATGGGCGAGGCCGCGGGCGTGGCGGCCGCGCTGGCCGCGAAGAGCGGCATTGTGCCGCGCGCCGTGAAGGCGGAGGCCGTGCGCCAGGCGCTCGTCGCGCGCGGTGTGAAGCTGTAGCGTTAACTGCGGAATTTTGTAATTGTCAGAGGGAACGGTTTTTGGTAGACTACACGCCAAGGAAAGCAAAGGTGATTGCCGCGTTGAGCGAGATTGCCCCTGCGTGGGCGTGTGGAAGGACGGTGGGAAATGCCGTTTCCGCTAATTCGCAAATCCTGATGGGGGGGGGGGGTAGTTCCTAGCAGTTTCGCGCAAGCAGCCAGTTTGAAGTTGAATCGTCGCCGTCGGCCTGTCGGGCCGGGGCGGCGTTTTTGTTTTCACAGAAAGGATGATTGGCTATGAGAAATTCCCGTATGGATGTTGGCGGTGTGCTGGTTGCACTCCTTGCCGTTCTGCCGTTCGTCGGCACGGCGACGACATACTACGTGAAGCCAGACGGCAGCGACAGCGCCAACGGCAAGAGCTGGGATACGGCGTTCGCGACTCCCACCAAGGGTTTCACGAAGATCCACAACAACAACACGAAGGACACGTTGATCATTCGGGCGGGGCACTATCTGCTCGCGGATGCCTGTGCCAGCAACGGACAGACTTACGGCGACGAGGTGTACGGCGAGACAGGGAATCCGGAGGACGTGATCCTCGACGGGCAGGGGCAGATCGAAGTGATGCGCCTTGCAGGCGACATTCTCGTGCATGGCCTCACGATCACGAACGGCTGCAATTCTGGTCGCACCTTTTACGCCTCCGGCGTGCGCATCGGGTCAAACATCGCGGCAAGTTCCTCGCAGAGCATCGTTTCCAACTGCGTGATCACCGGATGCTACAATGCCTACACGAACGGACATGTCCAGGCCGGCGGCGCGGCCGTCGTCTACGGAGACGGGTTGCTGATTGATTCCGTCGTGCGCGGGAACGATGCCGCCTGGCGCGGCGCGGGCGTGACGTTTTTCGGCCCGGACGCCGAGGCGCGCCGTTGCGTGATCGAGCAGAACATCTCCACGAACGACGGCGCGGCGGGCGTGTGGGGAATGAAGCTCACCGCCTCGGGAGGCATGGGCGGACGTCTCGTCGACTGCGTGGTGCAGACGAACACCGGTAACTTCTCCACGGGCGTCACGTACGTGCGCTATGCGGAAGGCAGCACGATCCGCGGCAACGTGATCCTTGAGAACCGGCATTCGGCCCCGGGCGGCACGTTCGGCGGCGACAGCGGATTTTTCGTGACCAACTGCACGTTTGAGGGGAACCTCAATCCCGGCGGATGGGCTGGGGGCGTTAACGTCAATCACTCGGGTACGTTCGTCGACACGCGGTTCATCGGAAACATTGCCGGAGGCGCCATATACAACTTTATCGATTATGGTGCCGGCGGAATGCTGGTGAACAACGGCGGAGGTACCGTCAACATCAAGCGCTGTACCTTCGCGAACAACGTGGTCACGAACACGTCATATACCGGCGGCGCGATCGAGGTGATGAGCGGCACGGCGGCCGTCAGCGACTGCGTGATCTCCAACAATACGGCGTGCCGCGGCGGTGGCGTGGCCGTCAACACGAACGGCACGCTCCGCATGAGCGGCACGCTCCTGCGCGACAACCGCGGGACGGTCGGCGGCGGCCTCATGCTGGAATACTCGGCGAAGGCGTATCTCGACGGTTGCACGTTCGAGGCGAATGCCGCCACGAATTCGTTGCCCGGCGGCAACGACAATTTCGGTGGTGGTGGTGTCTTTCTCTACAAACAGACCGCCGGAGGCTTCTGTTCAATGTCGAACTGTGTATTCGCCAGCAATACGTCAAAGGAACGTGGCGGCGGCATGGGACATACATGGTACGGGTATGCCTTCGGCGAGGTCGTGAACTGCGTCTTCACGAACAACACGGCCGTACGGCAGGGTGGCGGCCTTTTCATCCGCGAAGGCGAAAACAGCCGGCATAACCGCCCGTTCCTCGTGCGGAACAGCCTGTTCGCGTTCAACAAGACGCATGGGGGTATAGGCGACGCCAACGGCGCAGGTATCCACTTCGTCACCTACAACGATGCTGTTCTGGATTCGTGCACTATCGTCTCCAACGACAGCGGCCACACGTATAACGGAGGCGTGCACCACCGCTGGGGCGGTACGATCACGAACTGCGTGATCGCGTTCAACACGGTGAAGGGCAAGCCGGAAGACACGACGACATCTGCGTGGTCGATGGATGCCTCGTGCTACCAGAATTGCTGCATCTATCCGGGCGTGCCGAGCAAGTTCCTCGCAGCGAACGGCTGCGTCAACGCCAATCCGCTCTTCGCCGATGCGGCGAACGGCGATTTCACGCTGCGCCCGAACTCGCCCTGCCGCAACGTGGGATTGCTGGAGGCTTGGATGGCGGACACAACCGACCTCGCCGGTTCGCCGCGCGTCTCCGGCAGGGGCGTTGACATGGGCTGCTACGAACTCTTCGTGCCCAGCGGCCTCAACATCATCGTGCGGTAGGGCGGTCGCCCCGCGACCGCCGTTCAGCACTGAAAACGGGCATGGAATTGTATATAGGTGTGATTTCGTGCCCGTTTTTCGTGTTGGAATTCTGGGCACGAAATTACCTGCACCCTTGATTTCGTGCCCGAAATCTGCTATTCTATCCGCGAAACTCGTTTTGGGAGGCCAGATTATGTTTGTTGGCAGAACGGAAGCTTTGAACAGATTGGGTGGGCTTTGGCAGAAGGCCACGCCCTCTCTCGTAACCGTGCGCGGGCGGCGGCGTATCGGTAAATCGACGCTCGTCTCAGAATTCGCCAGGCGCACGGCCGATCATTTCATATCCATCGACGGACAGGCACCGGGTGAAGGCGTCAACAATAAAATGCAACTTCAAAGTTTCATGGAACAGCTTTCCATGCAGACAGACGCGCCGGACGTGACCGTCAAGAACTGGCTTCAGGCTTTTCGCATGCTGGGCAACGCCTTGCCAAAGGATGGGCGAATCGTTGTCCTGCTGGACGAGATATCGTGGATGGGCGGATATGACAAGTCCTTTGCGGGGACGCTCAAGATCGTGTGGGACAAGATGTTCAAGAAACGGGACAATCTCGTTTTGGTGCTCTGCGGAAGCGTCTCCAGCTGGATTGCCGACAACATTCTGAACGGAACCGGATTTGCTGGCCGGGATTCGCTGGATCTCGTGGTGAACGAACTTCCACTGCCCGTATGCAGGGCATTCTGGGGGGCTGCGGCCGAACGCACGTCGCCTTCGGAGATGCTTGACATGCTTTCCGTGACGGGCGGCGTGCCAAAGTACCTTGAAGAGATGAGTCCGAGTCTCTCGTCTGACGAGAACATCCGACAGATGTGCTTTACGCGCGAAGGGATGTTGTTTAGGGATTTCAATCAGATATTCAGCCAGATATTCGGCAAGAAGTCCTTGGCGCGAAAGTCGCTTCTGCGCGTCCTTGCATACGGATCCAAGTCGGCTGCGGAGATTGCGGAGGCGTTGGGGTCTGAGCGCAACGGACACCTTGTGGACTATCTCACGGAGCTTGAACTGGCCGGGTTCATCTCAAAGGACAGCGGGATGAATCCCTGCACGGGCCAGCCCGGACGTGCCGTTCGTTACAGGCTCAAGGACAACTACACGCGGTTCTACCTGCATCATGTGGAACCGAACGCGAAGGAAATCGAGGCCGGACTTTTCAAATACGATTCGCTCGCGGCGCTCAAGGGCTGGGACACGGTGAAGGGATTTCAGTTTGAGAATCTAGTCGTCTCGAACTTCCGCTCGTTGCTCCCGATCCTCGGTATCGACGGTGCGTCGCTGCTTTCAGCCGCACCGTACCGTCGCGCCAAAGAAGGCGCAACAAACGGCGTACAAGTCGATCTGTTGCTTCAGACCAAATCCACGGCTTATCTCATCGAGATCAAGCGCCGCGAGAACATTGGCGCCGACATCGCAGCGGAGATCAATCAAAAGGTCAAGGCCGTGGGATTCCATGCCGGTACGTCGGTTCGCACGGTGCTCGTGTATGACGGCAGGCTCGCTCCGGCAGTCCGTACCGAGCACATGCTTGATTTCGTGATTCCCGCAGAACGCCTCTTTGAATAGCCCAGTTCGCACTGTTTTGTTTTTGGTGCCGCAGTACACGGACGATTTGTGGTAGAATAGTGGCGTGCTGCGATACATCGCCAGAAGACTGTTCGAGGTGATCCCGACGACGTTCGGGATCATCGTGTTGACGTTTGTGCTTTTCAACGTGGTGGGTGGCTCCTCCGCGGAGGTTGTGCTTGGCAAGAACGCTACCAAGGAGGCGATAGCCGCGTTCAACCACCGCCACGGGTTCGACAAGCCGCTGCTCGTCAACATGGAGAAGGGACAGCCGCTGTGGGACTCGCAGTTCTGCCATTTCATCGTCGATCTCGCGCATGGCGACTTCGGCGAGTCGACCGAGCGGCGCGAGCCGGTGATCGACGTGCTGAAGCGCGGCGTCGGCCCGTCGCTCTCCCTCACGGTGCCGATGCTCGTGGGAGGGACGCTCCTCGGCCTGGCGCTCGCGCTCCTTTGCGCGGCGTTCCGCGGCGGCGCGATCGACCGCGCGGTGCTGTTCGGATCGACGATCCTGATGAGCGTCAACTACGTGGTATGGGTGCTTGCCGGGCAGTTCATCCTCGCGTACAAGTGCCGCCTCTTCCCGATATGGGGCTACGAGAACGCGTTCTACCTCGTGCTGCCGGTTCTGATCGGCATGCTAAGCTCGCTGGGCGTGGACGTGCGCTTCTTCCGGACGGCCGTCCTCGACGAGATCTACAAGCCGTACGTCCGCACGGCGCGCGCGAAAGGGCTCTCCGGCCCGCAGATACTCGTGAGGCACGTCCTGCGCAACTCGCTCATCCCGATCGTCACGTACGTGTCGCTCTCGATCCCGTACCTCTTCACCGGTTCGCTGATGCTGGAGTCGTTCTTCGGCATCCCCGGACTCGGTAGCGTGTCGCTGAACGCGATCCACTCGGCAGACCTCGCCGTGGTGCGCGCCGTGGTGGTGCTGGGAGCGCTCCTCTACCAGGTAGTGAATCTGGTGACCGACCTCGCCTACGCGTGGCTCGATCCGCGCGTGCGGCTGGGATGACGCACCCAAAGACATGTCAAGGAGAACGAACATGAAAGAACTCAACGCAAGGTTCCTCTTGCTCGGTGCCGCGCTCGCTTGCGCGCCGTGTCTGCTGGCTGACGCTAACGCCGCGATGGCCGAATCGTGGGTAGGGACGCTTCCCGCCACGCGGCTCGCGAGCGGAGCCGAAGTGCCGCCGCTCGACGTGACTGGGCTTAGGAGCATCCACGTGGCGGGCGACTTCGCGAGGTTCGAGCACGTTTGGGCGCGGCTTGATCGCGGCGAGTCAGTGAGGATCGCCGTCATCGGCGGGTCCATCACGCAGGGCGCTGGCGCGTCGAATCCAGACAAGCGCTGGGGCGAGACGTTCTGCGCGGGATGGCGCAGGGCGTTCCCGAACGCCAAGATCGATTTCGTCAACGCAGGCATCGGGGCGACCGGCAGCGACATCGGCGCGTTCCGCCTGCAGCGCGACGTGCTCGACAAGAAGCCTGACGTGGTGGTGGTGGAGTTCGACGTCAACGATCCCAACACGCGCGAGCGCGCCGAATCGTACGAGGGTGTCGTGCGACAGCTTCTCAAGGCGCCTGGCAACATCGCGGTGATTCTTCTCGGAATGGTGGGGCAGACCGGAAACAACGCGCAGGAGTGGCACGCCAAGGTCGCCCGCCACTACAACCTGCCGCACGTGAGCTGGCGCGATGCGCTGTTCTATCCATACGTGAAGGAAGGAACGGTCAAGTGGTCGGACCTCTCGCCGGACACGGTCCATCCCAACGACATCGGCCATGCCTACGCCGCCGCGCTGCTCAACCGCTACCTGTCGTGCAAGTACCTTGAGTGGAAGGCGTCAGGCCGCGCGCCTGCAGCTATCGCTCCGCTGCCGGCGCCGCTGTTCGGCACACGCTACGACAAGGGCGAGTTCCGCCTGATGACGAACGTGAAGACGATCGAGAACAAGGGGTTCTTCCCGCTCCGCGACAACTGCTGGGGCGAGGGGCTCGCCTGCACGAACGCCGGCTCGCGCATAGTGTTCGAGGTCGAGGGCAGCACCGTGGCGATCCTCTACCGCCTTGGCTGCAAGCCGTTCAACTGGGGCAAGATGGACGTGTACATCGACGGCGAGCCGGTCGTGCGCAGTCACAGTTGCTTCCGCGACCAGTGGTGGTGGTACACGCCGGCACTCTTCCTCTGCAGGGACAAGCCAGGCAAGCACGTGGTGGAGGTCGTGGCCCTGAACGAGAAGGACGAGAAGAGCAATGGCTACGGATGCCATCTCGCGGGCCTGCTCGTCACCGACACCATGCCTGCCGCGGACGTGGCGATGCGTCCGGACGGCGAAGTGCGCACGATCGCAGCCGCGCTCGAGAAGGTGCGCGCGCTCCGCGCATCCGGCGCGATCGCGCCTGACCGCGTTGCGGAGGTGACCGTCGAGCCAGGACGCTATCCGGTGAGGGAGGCGGCTACGTTCACGCCGGCCGACTCCAACGTGCGCTTCGTCGCCGCGAAGGAGGGACAGTCCGTGTTCGACGGCGGCGTGGAGCTGCCGCCGTTTACGGCGGGGGCTGACGGCATCTGGCGCGCGCGTGTGCCGGAAGGGCTGACGTTCGAGCAGCTGTACGTCAACGGTCGGCGCGCGCAGCGCGCGCGCACGCCGAACGAGTTCTACCTCTACATGCGCGGCGAGTACGATGGCGACGAGAACCCGCTCACCGGCAAGCCTGAGGACGTTTCGCGCAAGGCGATGATAGCGGACGTCGAGGACATCGCGCCGCTCGCGGCGTTTCCGCCAGACGAGCTTGCCCGCGTGGAGGTTCTGCTCTGGCAGAGCTGGGACATGGGCCGCAGCCGCGTGGCGCAAGTCGACGCGAAGACCGGCCTCGTGATGCTGCGTGAGGGGACGTCGCGTCCGCTCTTCTTCTGGAGCACCACGTACCCGCGCTACGCGCTCGAGAACTACCGTGGCGCGCTCGACGCGCCGGGCGAATGGTTCCACGACGTGAAGGCGGGCGAGCTCCTTTACGTTCCGCGCGCTGGCGAACGCGTGGAGAAGACACGCGCCGTCGCGCCCGTCGCGCCGGGGTTCGTCGTCTTTGCCGGCGATCCGCTGGCCGACTCGCTCGTGCGCAACGTCACCTTCGAGGGACTCGCGTTCGAGCATGCCGCATGGACGCTGCCGGGCGGCGGCGTGAGGAACGCGCAGAGCGCGCAGAACGTCCGCGACGCCGCAATCCTTGGCGACGGCGTGCACGGCTTCTCGATGGAGCGTTGCCGCCTCTCGCACGTCGGCATGCACGGCGTTTGGCTCAAGCGCGGCTGCCGCAATTGCCGGATCGTCCGTTGCTTGATCGAAGACCTCGGCGGCGGCGGCGTGTATCTCGGCGACACGGCCCCGTGGAAGCAGGACGGCGAGGCGCGCGTGACGGCGTTCAACCGCGTGTCGAACAGCATCATCCGCTCCGGCGGTCTCACGCTCAACGGCGCAATCGGCGTGTGGATCGGCCACGCGTCTGACAACGAGATCGTCCACAACGACATCGGCGACTTCCGCTACACGGGCGTCTCCATGGGCTGGACGTGGGGCTACGCGCCTACGGTCGCGAAGCGCAACCGCCTCATGTGGAACCGCATCCACCACATCGGGTGGGGAGTGCTTTCGGACATGGGCGGCGTGTACACGCTCGGCAACTCGGAGGGGACGGTGGAGATCGGCAACTGGATCCACGACGTGAACGGATATTCCGGCGCGGGCTCGCCCGCATGGGGCCTGTACACGGACGAGGGGTCGGCAGGCATCCTGCTCGCGTCCAACTTGGTGGAGCGCTGCCGCGACGGCGCGATTCACCAGCACTACGGCAAGGACAACACCTTCGCAAACAACATCTTCGCCACGTTCGAGCGGTCTGGCGTATGGCGCTCGCGCGTGGAGGACCACACCACGATCATTGTCACCAACAACGTGTTCTGGTGGACGAACTTCGCATCGCAGGTCATCCGTGGAGGCGTGAAGGGCGGAAAGGTCACCGATCTCGTGATGGACGGCAACCTCTACTGGTGCACCGGCGGCATCTCGTCGAACGCCTTCTTCGGGAAGCCGCTGGCGACATGGCGCGCGGAAGGGCACGACTGCGCCTCGCGTGTGGGCGATCCGCTGTTCCGCGATCCGCTGCACGGCGACTGGCGGCTCGAGCCGGAGTCTCCCGCGCTGAAGATGGGCTTCGTGCCGTGGGACTGGACGGCGGCGGGCGTGCTGAAGCACGATGCCGCCTGGCGCGCGGAGGCGATGGACGACACGCGCTATCCGCCGCTCAAGGACGCGCCGCCAGCGCCACGCTGCTACCGCACGAGCGGCAGCATCAGCTTCGAGAAGTACGTGGTGGGAAAATCCGGCAAGAAGAACATCGGGATATTTTCGGTTCATTGCGCACGAGGTGTGGTCGTGACCGACAAGACGGCGGCCTCTGGGACCAAGTCGCTGCGCCTCGCCGATGGTCCAGATCTTGGGGCGCCGTGGCAGCCGCACCTCATCGCGAAGATAGGCGCGGAGCAGGGGAGCGTGCGCATCCGCTGGAGCTTCCGCACGGACGACAAGGCGCATCCGCAGTTCGAGTGCCGCGACTACAAGCAGGACGGCGCGCGGCCGTACGCTGTAGGGCCGTCGATCACCTTCGCTGCAGGGCATGTGCGGGCGGGCGGACGCAAGATCGCCGATGTGCCGGTGGACGAGTGGAGTCGCGTGGAGATCCTGCTGCACGTGACCGGCCCGAAAGCCGGAACGTGGTCGTGCACGGTGACGCCGCCGGGCGGCGAACCAGTGACGGTGGACGGACTCAAGGTCCAGGCCGGCTTCCGCATTCTCGAATGGAACGGTTTCATGACGAACGGCAAGGAAGGCACCTGGTACCTGGACGACTTCTCCGTCGAACCGGTCAAGTGACCCGGAGCCCGCGAAATTCGCATGTGGTGCCGCCATGCGCCATGGCGGACAGAATCCCGCGCTGTTCCGCGCGTGCCGTGAAATACGCGTTTTCGGAAACCCAAGCGGCTTCCCTTCGATGAATCCCGCATGATACGGGGCGTCAAAAACCATAAGGGCGTCAAAAACCATAAGGAAGGACGCCGCCGTGAATGACAGCACAGTCGATAGCACGGCCGCGTACCGATTGCGAGAACAACTTAGGTGATTGGTGGGGACAGGGCGCACTCCCCCACCTTGCGCACTCCCCCACCTGTAGTGATCTCCGGGCATTCCCGCGAGTGGCCATCTCGAACGGGCTTTGACCCCCCGCTTGACTTCCCCGCCGCACCCATCGCGTACAAGATTTCATACTTCCCATAATCTCATTTTCCGCTTGCCTTTAATCCTTCACCGTGGTATCATGCCGCCATGCAACGGAAAACAGGCATTTCAAAGGTCTCGCGCGCTCACGCGGCCTCCACGTCCGCCGCGAATGCGGTTGATGGTGCGCTGGCGCACGCGGCGGCAGCAAGCGGGTCGGCGGCGGTAAGTGGGTCGGCGGTTCGCACCGCTGCAACATGCGTCGCAGCGGATGGTGGGCTTGCGGCGTGGCTTGCGCGGTACGAGCCGGTCGAGCGCGAGATAATGGAGGCGTACGAGCGGCGCATCGCCAGCCGCATGCGCAACGACGCGCGGCGGCGGGAGTCGGACGCCCGGGCGTTCGGTGACCTGTGCGAGGCGACCGAGGGTTTTGCTGTCGTCTGGCGGCGCGAGGGGTGGAGCGTGCGCGAGATGGTGCGCTGGGCGGACGGCGACGTGCTCACTCTGCTTACGCTAGCCAGATGGCTGCGCGACGGGGCGACGAAATACATCGACCGGGCGCAGAGCCGGCTTAGGCGTCCGCTCTACTACGCGCGCGAGCGGGCCCGGCGGGAGGTGCTCGCCGAGGAGCGTCGGCGCACGGGCGGGAGGCGCACCACGAACCCATGTCCCACGCGCGAGGATATCTTGGACGCCTGGGTCCACAGGCGGGATTCTCACGCGGCGGCGGTGCGCTTCGGCAGCATGGTGCACGATCTGGAGTGCTACGTGGACAACTCGCTCCTGCGCGACGAGGACGGGTCTATAGTCGGGCGGCGCGGGGGTGTGAAGGCTTGGCTGCAGGAGAACATCCCCGCGCTCCACGTGCGCTACACGACCGTGATGCGCTACAAGGCGATGGCGAAGAAGCTGCGGCAAGTAGTGGGCCTCGCCGACCCAGTGCCTGCCGAGGCCGTGCTGGCGCCGCAGGCCGAGGCAGTGCCGGCGGAGCCTCTGTGCGGCGGAGGAGAAGATAACCGAGATTACGGTACGTATGAAATCATGAACAAGATTCCTGAACTAGGGGTGGTGCGGGCAAGGGCCGTGTGGCTAGAGGTGGTGGAGGGGATAAGGGGCAGCCCGACAGCGCTCATGGAGAGGCTGGACGCGCTGACGGATCCGGAGCGGGTGGAGGGGGCCAACATGCTCGCGTGGTGGCGGGCGAAGTACGAGAATGAGATTACGGGACGTATGAAATTACGATGGTGGCGGCGGATGGCGCGGAAGCGGGATGTCGGGTAGGCTGGTAGGGGGGGGGGCGATAACGGCGAA
>Ga0265298_10005935_pt1 | contig 15208 bp, 11 predicted proteins | sample AusTroGonzalo_MG_3_FD_193486 | JGI IMG/M metagenome (GOLD analysis project Ga0265298, IMG submission 193486) | Bovine rumen microbial communities from tropical cattle in Woodstock, Queensland, Australia - Gonzalo_01 | ecosystem: Host-associated > Mammals > Digestive system > Stomach > Rumen ... | reverse complement strand
CCGTTTTTTTCAGCTGTTCATCGGCTTTTTTCCAGATCGTTTCCGCAGTATCGGGGGTGAGTTCCTCATCGATATCGAAAACGCGCAGCAGTTCCAGCCGGCTCCAGTCATACAGCGGATTGCCCGCCAGCTGCGGCAGGACCCGGCTCCAGGCCTCGAATTTCTCATACGGCGAGGCGGAACCCGTGATCAGTTTTTCCGGCACGCCGCAAATCCGCATGGCACGGTGCTTGTAGGGGTCGGACGCCACCCACAGTTCGGTGAGGTCGCGGTAACTCCGGTCCGCAACCAGTTCGCCGACCGGCAGATGGTTGTGCCAGTCAATCAGCGGCAGGTCCTTCACCGCCTCATACAGCCGGACGGACAACGGATCCGTCAGCAGAAAATTTGCCGGAAACGACATTTTGAAAGTTCCTCTTTATTCTCTATTGGATAATTTTAATTCTTATATTGATAAATTTAGCATCATAAAAAATAAAAAGCAAATGAAAACGGTTCGAAATTTGAAAAAAAACGGAAAGAAATTATATTATGACAAAAAATTATCAATAGAGAATAACCGGAGTTATGGAATGGATAAAAAAAATACGGTTCCGATGCTTGAAAAAGCGTTGGACATTCTGGAATACATCGGGACGAGCGAAACGGCGGTGAGCCTGCCGGAACTGCAGGCGAATCTGGGGATCGCGCAGGCCAGCTGCTACCGGATCGCGGCGACCCTGGTGCAGCGGGGCTGGCTGGAAAAATGTTCGGGGAACCGATACGAGATCGCCGCTGGCGTGATCCCGGTTGCCGAAAAAGCCCGTTTCCGACTGGCGAAATACCGTCATCTGCAGCCGGTCATGAACCGGCTGGCCGATCAGATCGGATTCTCCGCCAAATTTTCCGTCCGCGACGGCGATGAATTCGTGAATGTGTGTTCCGCGCAATGCCGGACCGGACTGCTGAGTTTTTCCCGGCCGGGTTTCCGCACCAGTCTGGGCAAGATCGCCACGGTCAGCACGATCTTCCTGTCCGAAATGCCGCAGCCGGAACAGAAACGCATCATGGATAACAGTCAGCAAAAAGAATTCCAACGGCAGCTGCAATCCTATCGGAAGAATGGCTACTGTTTCATTGCCGGCCAGCCGGGAGCCGAGGCGGAACTGCCGTTCGACACGCTCTCGTTCCCGGTCCGCGGCGCGAACGGGCTGCTGCTCGGGGTCATATCCTTTCTGAGTCTGCCGGGTGACCTGAAAACGGAACAGGAAAACATTGCCCGGCAGATCGGCAGGCACTTGAAAAGCATCGTGAATGCGCTGTAGACAGGGAAAAAAGACACTTCGGTCAAAAACGCACTTGATTTTATCTGCCGAATATGATATATTTACTGAATCATCACTGTCAAAAAAATATTAAATGAAAGGGACAGAAAAATGCCGATTACCGCCATTTTGGAACAGAATGCCAAGCTTTACGGCAATGATGTTGCACTGATCGAGATCAATCCGCAGGAACTGGAAAAACGTCACACGACCTGGCGGGAATATTCGCTGATCGAACCGAGCCGGAACGATTCCTTCCGTTCGGAAATGACCTGGAACGAGTTCGACGCCAAGGCGAACCGTCTGGCCAATTTCCTGCTCACCCGCCGGATCACCAAAGGACAGCGGGTCGGCATCCTGCTGATGAACTGTCTGGAATGGCTGCCGATCTATTTCGGCATCCTGAAAAGCGGCGCGATGGCGGTTCCGCTCAATTTCCGTTACACCCCCGAAGAGATCCGCTACTGCCTCGACCTGGCCGACGTGGACGCACTGCTGTTCGGTCCGGAATTCACCGGACGCATCGAGGCGATCTGCGACAAACTGCCGAAAGTGAAAACGCTGCTGTATGTCGGCGAAGACTGTCCGTCGTTTGCCGAATCCTACAACAATCTGGTCTCCTACTGCTCGAGCCGCGCGCCGCAGATCCCGCTGACCGATGACGAACTGGCGGCGATCTATTTCTCCTCCGGCACGACCGGATTCCCGAAGGCGATCATCCATGCCCACAAGAGTCTTATGCACGCCTGCGCGGTGGAACAGAAGCATCACGGGCAGACCCGCGAAGATAATTTCCTGTGTATCCCGCCGCTGTATCATACCGGCGCCAAGATGCACTGGTTCGGCAGTTTCCTGGTCGGCGGCAAGGCGGTCCTCCTCAAGGGCATCAAGCCGGAATGGATCATCCGCGCGGTCTCCGAGGAACAATGCACGATCGTCTGGCTGCTGGTCCCGTGGGCGCAGGATATCCTGGACGCCATCGACCGCGGCGAGATCAAGCTGGAAGATTACAAGCTCGACCAGTGGCGGCTGATGCACATCGGCGCACAGCCCGTGCCACCGAGCCTGATCAAGCGCTGGAAGAGCGTCTTCCCGAAACACGATTACGACACCAACTACGGTCTGAGCGAATCCATCGGCCCCGGCGCGGTGCATCTGGGCATCGAAAACATCGACCACGTCGGCGCCATCGGCAAGGCCGGTTACGGCTGGCAGACCAAGATCGTCGGCAACGACCATAAGGAGGTCAAGCAGGGCGAAGTCGGCGAACTCGCGGTCAAAGGCGCGGGCGTCATGCTCGGCTATTACAAGGACGAAAAAGCCACCAAGGAAGTCCTCACCGAGGATGGCTGGCTCTATACCGGCGACATGGCCAAGGAAGACAAGGACGGTTTCATCTATCTGGTGGACCGCCGCAAAGACGTCATCATCACCGGCGGCGAAAACCTTTATCCGGTGCAGATCGAGGATTTCCTGCGCAAGCATGATTCGATCAAGGACGTGGCCGTGATCGGTCTGCCGGACCACCGGCTGGGCGAAATCGCCGCCGCGATCATCGAAGTCAAGCCGGACAAGACCCTGACCGAAGAACAGGTCAATGCGTTCTGTCTGGACCTGCCGCGTTACCAGCGTCCGCGCAAGATCATCTTCGCGGCGGTGCCGCGCAATCCGACCGGCAAGATCGAAAAGCCGAAACTGCGCAAGATGTACGGCGCCGATCAGCTGGTGGCCCAGCAGAACGAGCTGAAATAACATCGCTGATCGCTGAAAGCTGCAATGGAACTGCTGAAAAATCCGGTGCTGATATCGGTGGCGCTGCTGCTGATCCTTTCGGTCATCCGGCTGAATGTGGTGTTTTCGCTGATCATAGCCGCCATGGTCGGCGGTATTGCCTCGGGCATGGACGGAACCGCGATCATGGCCGCGTTCAGCAGCGGGCTGAAAGGCGGCGCCAATATCGCGTTCAACTATGCCATGCTGGGCGCGTTTTCCATCGCCATTTCCCGCTCGGGCGTGACCGAACTGCTGGCCCGGGAACTTTTCAAGTTCATCGGCCGGGAAGTCACCCCGAAACAGCTGTTCCGTTTCAAATATCTCCTGCTGCTGATCCTGACCCTGGCGGCAATTTCATCGCAGAACGTGATCCCGATCCATATCGCGTTCATCCCGATCCTGATTCCGCCGCTGCTGCCGATATTCGAACGGCTCAAGCTGGACCGCCGCATGGTCGCGTGCATCCTGACTTTCGGTCTGATCACGCCTTACATGGTGCTGCCGGCCGGATTCGGGCGGATCTATCTGAATGAGATTCTGATCGGCGGGTTGAACGGCAACGGACTGAATGTGACATCGGCAATGGCTCCGAAAGCGATGCTGATCCCGGCATTGGGAATGGTGGCGGGCCTGCTGATCGCGATCTTCTTTTCCTACCGCAAGCCGCGGGAATATAACCTGGAAAAAACTATGCAGAAGATCGACGAGCCCGTTGAGATCAGGCCCCGCAAAGTGATCGCCGGATTCATCGCCATTGCCGTCGGACTGGCCGGACAGCTCTGGCTGGATTCGCTGGTGATCGCTTCCCTGCTAGGCATCCTGATCTTCGTGCTGGCGAGGGTTATCTCGCTTCAGGACACGCAGGACGTGTTCACGCGCGGAGTTTATATGATGGGCGGGATCGGCATCATCATGATCGCGGCCGCAGGATTCGCCAGTGTCATGAAAGCCACGGGCAGCGTGGAGTCCCTGGTCCGGCTGGTGTCCGCCGGGATCGGCGATCAGCGCGGACTGGCGGTTTTCCTGATGCTGCTGATCGGACTGATCATCACCATGGGGATCGGCTCCTCGTTCTCCACAGTGCCGTTGATCGCCGCGATCTATACGCCGCTCTGCATCAAGCTGGGGATCTCGCCGCTGGCCACGGTCGCGATCGTCGGTGTGGCGGGCGCGCTGGGCGATGCCGGTTCACCGGTGTCCGAGTCCGTGCTGGGACCCACCGCAGGATTGAATGCGGACGGACAGCACGACCATATTTACGACTCCACGATCCCGACCTTCATCCATTTCAACATCCCGCTGCTGATCGCCGGCTGGATCGCCGGAATGGTGCTCTGACAGAGTTTCAAGCTGCAAGATGTCTGGTCAAGTCAGTTTGAGTCCCGGGTGCAGAGCCATGCCGATATATTCGCGGCTGGAAGTCCGGCCGTTATACCATAATTTCCAGCAGCCGGCAGCTTCATCGCGGATCACCGACGGTTTGTAACAGGCTTCGCCGTCCCAGGAACCCGGATCGGGCGACACGATCGGATTTCCCTTCAGTCGGGTCCAGCACGTGATCCCGTCCGGAGAATAAGCTGCACAGATGCCGGCCGTGTCGATATCGTAATAACCTATGTAAAACAGATAATATCCGCCGGTTTCCGGATCGGGAACGACTTCACAGCCGCCTACCCTGGCCTGGTCGTAAGGATCACGTCCGTGCACGACAATGGGATTCAGCGGAGATTTCTTCCAGACCAGTCCGTCTGAGCTTTCGGCATATCCGAGAGCGTTCGGCTCGAAGGTTTCCCCGGCAGCATACCACATCCGGAAGATCCGCTTTGAATCGTCATACAGGACAAAAGGATTCATCACCGATTCCTTTTCCCACGGGAATTCGGGGATCATCACCGGCAGGTTGGAAAGGCGCTGAAAGGTCTTTTCGCCGTCCGTGCTGACCGCGCATCCGATCCGGCTGAAGCCGCGGGCCTGTCCCGTATACAACATCAAGGTGCGATTGGGAAAACGGACCACGCAATTGCGGTTGATATTATCCTCCCAGCCGGTCGAGGGATCGGGTCCGAGCACGATATGCGGCTCGCCGCTCCAGTGAACGCCGTCATCGCTTTCGATATAGGCGATGGACGCTTTCGTCCGCCATGAAAAATACATGCGGTAACGCCCGTCAGCAAATTGCATGTGAACATCGAAACAGGTCCCGATTTCGGCATTTCCGAAAATCGGATTCCCCTCATACTTGATCCAGCCGCCCTGGGGGCGCGGATAATTTGCGGCATTCTTCGGCATAAACGGCCTCCTCAATCAATTTTCACTTGCAGAAACACCTGCATGGAAGATTTTCCGCGGTTCTGCCACAGGGCGAACGGTATCGCGCAGAGCTGGACAGGCTTATAGACCGGCGGGTTGACCGAATACAGCTGGTCATCCGCAAGCTGCGCCGCCTCGCCGGAAAAACGGATCGCCCGGGTGCCCGCAGGGAGCCCGGCGGCCTCGATCACCTCAAAAACCGGATGCGCAGATATCCTCACCGTATGCAGCAGGATGTCCGGATTGTCCACGCTTTCCAGACAATACACCACCGGGCCGCGCTGGACCGCCGCTTTGCCGATATCGGCGGGAACTGCCGCATTGGCGTAAATCACTTCGGCGGGCATATCCAGATCCAAGAGGATCTCATCGCCGGAAGACCATTCGCGCTCCAGGGTCCAGTATCCATTCTGCAGGGCCGCATCGGAAAATTTTCCGTTGAGCAGGACGCTGTATTTGCGGCACCAGGACGGGATCCGGATGGAGAGCGTGAACTCGCCGCCTTTGACGATCCGGACCGGGATTTTCCCGTCATACGGATACTGGCCGGAAATTTCCAGTTCATATTCCGGACGGGAAACGGTCATGGCAGCGGGGATGTCGATCCGGAGTTTATCCGGTGCGGCATCGACGCAGAACAGTCCCAGCCGCGGCAGGAAACGGCTGTAATTGGTGGGACAGCAGGAACAGTCGAACCATTTCTGCCGGGCAGAGAAAATATGGCCCCGTTCGAAAAAGGTGTCATTCATTTCCAGCGGATTGGCATAAAAGAAGGTATCGCCCTGAAGACTGATGCCGCTCAACCCGTTATTGTAAAGGACACGTTCCAGGACATCGGCGTATTCGCATTTTCCGGTGATGTCGAGCAGACGTTTGGCAAAGAGAGCCAGTCCGATGGCGGCACAGCTTTCCGCATAAGCAAGCGCATTGGGCAGATCGAAATCGTGCGTGAAAGATTCCCCGAATTGAGTCGAACCCACCCCGCCGGTGATGTACATCCTCCGCTGCACGGTATTCCGGAACAGCCGTTCGGCACATTCGAGCAAATCCTTATCTCCGGTTTCCCCTGCGATATCGGCAACCCCGGAACAGAGATACATGGCGCGCACGGCATGACCGTCCGCTTCCGTCTGCTGCCGGACCGGCTTATGCGCCTGGCGGTTTTTCAGTCCGATTTCCGGATAATTTTCCGCCGTGACGAAATAGTTGGGCTCGCTCCCGCGTTCCTCCACAAAATAACGGGAAAGTTCCAGATAACGCTTTTCGCCCGTGGCATGATAAAGTTTCACCAGAGCCAATTCGATCTCCTCATGGCCGGGATATCCGCGTTTTTTGCCCGGATCGCGGCCGAAAACGGAATCGATATAATCCGCATAGCGGCACATCGCATCCAGGAAATTCCGCTTTCCGGTTGCCTCATAATGGGCGACCGCAGCCTCCATCAGATGCCCAGCGCAATAAAGCTCATGCCAGTCATGGAGATTCGTCCAGCGTTTTTCCGGTTCGATCTGCGTGAAATAAGAATTCAGATAACCGTCTTCCTGCTGGGCGCCGATCACGAGTTCAACCAGCTCGTCCAGTTTTTTCTCCAGTTCGGGATCGGGATGGACAAGCAGGGAAACGGCCATGCCTTCCAGCACTTTGGCGACATCCGAATCCCAGTAGATATGCGGCTTGTTCGGCTCGCCTTCGTGCCATTTCAGTTTGAAGGCGTCAAGCCGGCCCGTTTCCCCGCAGCGGCGGATGCAGCTGGGAATGGTGGTTTTCCAGTTGGTCTCCTGACGAGGCGCAAAAACGCCGTCCTTCAAACGGATGTTTTTCAGCATGGAATCATTCATGATCATTTCCTTCCGATGTTATTCATCTGTTCATTGCTAATATACTTTGCCGCAGTTGGCAGTGCAAGATGGGCGGAACGTAAAAAAACGGTGTTATTCCGACTTATCATGCAGTAAAAAACACATTTATTCCTGAATTTCGGCTTGAAGTCCGGGAAAAAGATGCTATGGTAATTTTTGAAAAAACGGAGTCACCGATGAAAATTCACTGCAAGACCTCCAATGCCGGACGGCTGATTTCGCGCGGACACGGAAGGCATGTTTCCAGAGTGATCGACAGCTGGGAACTGATCCTGGTCCTGAAAAGCGAGATGAAGATGTTCGTCGGCCGGGAAAGATATACCGTTCCGGCGGGCAAATGTCTGCTGCTGCCGCCGGGAATCCGGCACGGCGGCCTTTCCCCCTACACGGAAAATCTTTCGTTCTTCTGGATCCATTTTTATCCTGCAGGAAAAAAAAGCGAAGAGATGCTGAAAAAACGGACCCGCTGTTTTGCGCCGGGCAATCCGTCGCGTCTGAGTGAATATTTTCAGCTCTATCTGGCGCGGCAGGAGGAAACTCCGGAAGACCGGACGGGACTGGACCTGCTGCTGGAACTGATCCTCCACGAAGCCTTTGATTCATCCGGCGGGAAACAGGCTGATGTCTCCGAGCTGGAACCCCGTCAGGTGGAACAGGCGGCAGGCATCCTGACGCTCCGTTTCCGGGAACCGCTGTCCACCTCGATGATCGCAAAGGAACTGCAATGCAATCCGGATTATCTGGGGCGGCTTTACCGTAAATACCGGCAGGAATCCCTGACGGAAGCGCTGATCCGGATCCGGCTGAACCATGCGGCGGCCCTGCTGCGGGACACGATGCTGACGATCGCCCAGGTGGCCTATGAAACGGGGTTCAACGATCCGGGCTATTTCCGGCAGTGTTTTTTCCGGAAATACGCGGTTTCACCGCGCACCTACCGGAATCTGAAACGGCAGGGACACATCAATACCGAATAAACCGGGGTCGAACGGTGATTTTCTAAAAAATCAGCCGAAGACGGCAATCAGCAGACCGATCAGGAACAGGATAAAAAACAGGGAAACACAGCCGGCCAGACAGCCTCGTCCGCGGGGATCCCAGCGGCGGCCGCAGTTCAGGCAACAGAGTTCCGTTTTCCCGGCGCCGAGCAGTCCCAGCAGCAGCCCCCACCAGCCGAACAGGATCAGACCGAGACAGCCGAGGCCGCCGTCGTAACTCCGCTCGACGGGAGCGATCTGCGTGCTGGCGCAATACGGACAGCATGCCGGTTTCTTATTCCGATTCTGTTCTGCCATTCAAACACCCCTCTCTGTCTTCGATCAGAATTCCGAAAAGGTGAAATCGGCACCCGCGGCCTGGAAATTTTCCACAAAAGCCGGATAGGTGACCGCGGCGCATTCGGCATCGTGGATGACCGACACACCCTCGGCCGCCAGACCGGCCACGGCCAGCGCCATGGCGATCCGATGGTCCTTGTAACTCTGCAGATCGGCACAGCCTTTGAGCTTGCCGCCGGTGATGACCATGCCGTCTTCCAGTTCCTCGACCGTGACTCCCATCTTCCGCAATTCGGCAGTCATGCAGGCGATACGGTCGGTCTCCTTGATCCTGGCCTGGGGAACATTGCGCAGATAACTGACGCCGTCGGCACAGGCGGCCGCAACCGCCATCACCGGCAAGGCGTCCGGAGTGGCGTTCAGATCCAGATCGAAAGCCTTGAGTTTGCGCGGCCCTTTGATCGTGGTGATATGCTGGCTCTGCGTGACTTTCACGCCCATTTTGGCAAAATAGTCGAAAACGGCCTTGTCCCCCTGCAGGTCATCGAAATCGAGATTGGGGATCTTGACCTCGCCGCCGGTCACCGCCGCAGCCAGCAGCGGGAAAGCCGCAGTGGAAAAGTCCACCGGGATCAGCGTCGAGAACGGTTTGTATTTATGGCCGCCGGGCACTTCGAAACAGGTCATGGCGTCGTCAAACTTTACCTTGATATCCTGCCGTTTCAGCCAGTCCAGCGTGATATGCACATACGGCTGTTCATTCAATTTGCTGACATGGATCGTGGTGGGCTCTTCCAGCAGCGGAGCGACGAGCAGCAGGGCGGAAATGAACTGGGAGGTTTTGCCGTCCACCACCACTTCCCGGCCATGGATCGGACCGGTCACCGAAAGCGGACACTGGCCGTTGGTCGATTCGACTTTCGCGCCCATGGCGCTCAATGCTTCCAGCAGCGACCCCATTTTCCGGGTGCGCAGCGACTCATCGCCGTCGAAACCGACTTTGAAATCGCCGAGGGCGGCCATGGCGGTGAAAAGGCGCAGGCCGGTGCCGGAATTTTCCATATTGATCACACCCGCCGGCTGGAGAAGATGTCCTCCCGTGCCGGAAATGCGCCAGACGGTATCGTCGCCGCGTTTGATCCAGGCGCCGAGGATCGAGGCCGCACGCAATGCCGCCATCGTATCCTCGGAAATCAGCGGCATCTTGATCGTCGAGGTGCCGGAGGCCAGTGCGGCAATAAAAATCGCCCGGATCGTATGGGATTTGGAACCCGGGATTTCCACCTGCCCGGAGATTTTGGATTTCTTGACTGATATTTCCATAAGAACGACCTTTCATTCCAATCATATGATCATCACTTAATATATCATTAAAAAGCAATAATGTCAAATCCGGTCCGCAGAATCAGGAATCGGCCGCACGGTTTCCGATCTTTTCAGAAAAAAAACAAATTTTCAGTGATCCCGGAAAATTCTGCCGGCAATGGCCCGTATTTTTCTATGCGGACTGGTTGAACCGGCCAGCCGGGATTCAAAAAAATAATAAAGTTTTTTGGAAATCCGTGGAAAATCTGCCGGCAATGGCCCGTATCTTTCTATGCGGACTGGTTGAACCGGCCAGCCGGGATTCAAAAAAATGATAAAGTTTTTTGGAAATCCGTGGAAAATCCGCTGCTAATGATCCGTAATGGTCATTGGAGGACGAATGAGTCAGCCGTTCAATCTTCACGGTAAAAAGAGAAGATGTTCTTTGAAATCCGATAAAAATCTGTTGTCATGGACTCGTATACGTCAACAGGAACGAATGAAGATGCCGATCCAGCCGGAATGAGAAAACTGACCTGAAATATAAACCCCAAAAATCAACCTAACCAAAAAAGGAGATTCAACATGAACAAATCCGCCGAAACCAAAACCGCCGTCAACGAAAACATGAACAGCACTCCGAACCGTCAGGTTCTGGATGCCGATGCCGCCCGCCGCCTGGTGAGCAAATGCACGGATTACAACGCGCCGCGCAATGACAGCCGCAACTTCAAATGCGTCGAAATCAGCGGCATGAAATTCAAAGACGAGGACCTCTCGGGCATCGAAGCCCACTACAGCAAGTTCAAAGACTGTGAATTCGAAGACTGCAACATCGCCCGCATCGAAGGCTATTTCGCCGAGTTCGAGAACTGCAGTTTCAAGAACTGCGATTTCAACAACAGCAACCTCTCTTTCGCCGCGGTCAGCAATGTCACGTTCACCAACTGCAACCTGGACGGTGTCGATATGCCGTTCGCCAAGGGCGGTTTCAGCTGCGACAACTGCATGATGGAACACTTCACCGCACAGAGTGCCGAACTCAAGCTGAAACTGAACGAAGTCAACGGCCGCGGTTTCGAAGCCAATGCGGCGACCCTTGAGCTGGAGGTTGCCAAGAGCAATCTCCGCTGCGCGGAATTCAACGACGGCTCCATCAGAGGGACCATCTCGCAGACCGACCTTTCGAGGGCGGAACTGAACCGTTCTGACCTCACCGAACTGCAGGTCATCGATTGTGCTGTCAACGGTCTCGAAACCGAGGATGCAGCAGGGTTTGACAGCACCGAAGATGATTTGGACGATATCTTCGGCGATGATAACGAATAACCGCTGACAGCCGCCGGCCCCGGACGCCGGGGCCGCTTTCCCTCACAAACACAGCAAAAAAACAGCAAAAACACAGCAAAAAAAGGAGTATGATTATGGTTGTGAAAAAGACAATTCCCACTGAAGGTTCCGAAATCAAGAGCAATTACGAGTATATCCAGAGATACGTGGATCTGCTCTATCTGCGCGCCGTGGTCGGCGGCATGCTCGCCTTTGCGGAACAGACCAGTTTCCAGGATATACTGGCAGCCAACGACCGCCGCAACCGCGATTACGATGATTTCGGGGTCACCACCCGGAATGAATTCATCGCCAAGCTCAAGACCATGAAGGAAACCTTCACGGCCAAGGAGAAGAGTTTCTTCGCCTCGCTGGAAATTTCCGACACCGGCAAGTTCCCGATGGAAGTCATCGGAAAAACCTTCGACCTCTCACGCACGGAGATCGATATCATCATGATGGCGTTCGCCGTCACCACGACCAGCAAGTTCGAACGTCTCGGCCGGACCAACGGCTTCAACAGCTCCCGCTGCGATGAAGTGCACGACTTCCTGTATATGCTGGCCCATTCGGCGGCTGCCAGGCTCAAGCTCAAACCGCACTTCGGCCCCGGCGCCAAAATCGTGCAGAACGATTTCATCTCCCTGTGCGGCAGCTGCGATTCCGAAAGGGATTATCTGCGCCAGGACATCGAGATCAGCCGCCGTCTGGTGGCCCAGATCCAGGGCGTGAACGAGCCCGATGACAGCATCCTCTCGTTCAGCAAGCTCATCATTCCGACGGAAGAACTTGATCTGGTGGTCTATCCCGAAGACAAGAAACAGGAACTGATCAATCTGATCCGCAACCGCAAGACTTTCGCCCAGAACCGCATCGACTGGGGACTGGAAAAGCTCGTCAACTATGGTTTCGGAACCACCATTCTGATGTCCGGCCAGCCCGGCACCGGCAAGACCCTCATGGTCCATGCCGCAGCCAAGCTGCTGGGTATGAAATTGCTCCAGGTCAACGTGCCGGCATTGTTCAACCACCGCCGCAGCGCGGACGACAATTTCCGTCTGGTGATGCGCGAAGGCTCGCTCCAGGAGGACACCATCGTGTTCTTCGACGAGGCTGATGAGCTGTTCTCCGACCGCTGCTGCAACGGCATGATGCCGACGATTCTCCGCGAATTCGAAAAATTCAGCGGCGTGTGTATCCTCGCCACCAACATGAAACAGGTCCTCGATGAAGCGCTTGACCGCAGAATCCTGCTCAAGATGGATTTCGAACTGCCCGATTCCACCGCCCGCAAGGCGATCTGGGACCGCCATTTGCCGACGACACTGCCCCTCGCAGATGATGTCAACACCGAAGAACTCGCCATGAAATTCGCGTTCAGCGGCGGTTACATCAAAAACGCCGTGATCCTCGCCTGCCAGCGTCTGGCCATGAAAAACGGCAAATGCCAGATCACCCAGCAGGATCTCATGGACGCGGCCCAGACCCAGCGCACCAGCCAGCTCGAACGTCTGACCGAGCGTGTCGTGCCGTCCACCAAGCTCGAAAACGTCATCCTCAATGACGAACAGAAGCAGGCGATCGACGACATCATCTTCGAGTTCCGCAACAAATCCAAAGTCTTCAATGATTTCGGATTCAAGGAGATCATGCCCTATGGCAAAGCCACCATCGCGCTGTTCCACGGACCGAGCGGTTCCGGCAAGACCATGGCCGCGGAGGCGATCTGCCATGAACTCGGACTGAATCTGCTGAACGTCAGCCCGAACCACCTCATCAGCAAGTTCGTCGGAGAAAGCTCCAGGAACATCGCCGAGCTGTTCAAAAAAGCGCAGACCGAAGAAGCCGCCATCATGTTCGATGAATGCGAAAGCCTCTTCGCCAGCCGCAGCGAGGGAAATGTCAATCCCAGCGTTGAACGCGACAACAATCAGCAGACCGCCACGCTCCTCCGCGCCATCGAACGCTTCGACGGCCTGGTCATCATGACCAGCAACCATGTGGTCGGCAACAACATGGACAGCGCGTTCGCACGGCGCATCCGCCACCATGTGGCGTTCACCGAGCCCGACAACAAGCTCCGCGCAGAGATCTGGCGCAAGCATTTCCCTGCGGCCGCCCCGCTCGATAAGAACATCGATTTCGAGGCGCTCTCCGGCGATTACGAATTCACCGGCGGCACGATCAAACAGATCGCGCTCAAGGCGGCGTTCCGTGCGCTGAAAGGCGGTGGCATCATCACCGAAGCGATCATCCGCGAGCTCTGCGATTTCGAGCTCGACAACAACATGGTCGGCTTCCGCAAGAAGACCGGCCAGATCGGTTTCGCCAAAAAATAATCCCAACCCGGGCCCCGGCAGAAGTTTCCATTCTCCTTCCCTTCTGCCGGGGCGTTTTTGTTTGTATGGTGTGAGTCTCCGCGCCCGCATCCGAAGAATCAACCGTGAATTTCAGTCTCGCCGAGGTGTTCAGCGTGACGGATCTGAAATCATACTCGTCGCCGAATCCCACCCAGCCGGAACCGATCTTTGCTCCGATCTGGAGGTCTCCGCCGGCTCGGCGGTCTGCCAGCTGTCATTGTTGTCGCCGCCCTGCGTGAAGAACGCCGTTCCCGGATTGACCGAGACCGTATAACTGGCATCGCCGCCCTTCTTCGCGTTCGTCGACTTCACCTGCAGATAATACGGACCCGCTTCCAGCAGTTTCGCCTTGGTCGTGATCGCCGCTCCGGCTTTCAGACTGGAATTCAGCACCGTTTTCCCGGTCGCAGCATTGATGAGCGTGAACTTCGCCGCATCGGTCAAGGTGAGATCCAGGCTCAGGCTGGCCGCATGATCCAGCGTGAACGCCAGATGATCGGATTCATCGCCGTACCCCACCCAGCCGTCGTTCACCAGCGTTGTCCCAGGTTCAGCAATCACACCAAGTTCGCGCGGCTTTGAAAGACTGTCCACATCTCCTTTATCGAATACCTTTTCCGCACTGAGCACGGCCGTATAATCGGTATCCGTTCCCTTTTTGATCGTCACGTCCAACTCGGTCACAAGCGAACTGTCCAGCAGCACCGGATTGCCATTTTCCCTCCTTGAAAAGGATTAAAATATCAGTAACAGATATCCTTTGGGGAAATATAGACTGTCCGCAGGTAAAATCAAGCGGGCGATGAAAAATAATATGGAAGTTTCAGGTTGCAGGTATCAAGTATCGGCGGAGCCGGAAGACGGCGAACCGTGCGGGGAAGCGTGTCCGCAAAACCGCCAGTCAGGTTCCCGCGCCCTGCCCATTCGTCTCATTTGCCTCATTCGCCCCATAGTTCTCGGAAAGCCACTGACCGATTACCGCCGGTCATGCGTTCCTGAACCGTTGGAACAGCCGTTCCGCTTCCGGGGATGGAAGCAGTTCGACGGACTGGTTTTTCACCATGATCTTCGCGGCTTCGGCAATATCAGGATATTGTCCGAGCGCAGTGAACCCGATGACCGCCGCCCCGAGCAGTGAGGCTTCCGAATTGACCGGCAGCAACTTGTTCTGAGAAAACAATGCACCGGCGGTTTCGCGGACCGCAGTTTCGCGGCAGGCCAGCGCCTGGAGCACCAGTTCGGAACGCGGTCCCGCACAGGATTCCAGCAGGTCGCAGCAGATCCGGAGCGGACAGAGGGTGCCGAAGACCGCCGCGCGGCAGAGTTCTTTCAGCGTATGGTCCGCCCGGAGCCCCTGCCACGCGCCGCAGGGGGTGTAATCCATGCTCGGCGCGCCTTTGCCCAGAATATACGGATAGAACAGCGGCAGATCGGCGGTCAGCCGAACCGATTGCGCCAGCTTGAAAAATTCTTCCATGGAAATGTTATGGGTCCGTGCGAACCATTCGAATGAAAACCCGCCGGACGGCACCGAGCCCAGATACAGTTCCCGATTCGGATCGGCATGGGCGAAGACAAAAAGTTTTCCCGCCAGCTTCGCACCCGTTCCCGGGGAACCGGTCGCCAGCAGTTGTCCCGCAGTTCCGAGCGTGAGCGAGACCGTGCGGTCGTTGACGCCGCTGCCGAGCGCC
>Ga0265298_10005934_pt1 | contig 15208 bp, 8 predicted proteins | sample AusTroGonzalo_MG_3_FD_193486 | JGI IMG/M metagenome (GOLD analysis project Ga0265298, IMG submission 193486) | Bovine rumen microbial communities from tropical cattle in Woodstock, Queensland, Australia - Gonzalo_01 | ecosystem: Host-associated > Mammals > Digestive system > Stomach > Rumen ... | reverse complement strand
AGATCTTGCCGCTCTCGATGGATTCGTTGACCAGCTTGGCGCCCTGGCTGTAGATCTGTCCGCAGCCCAGCGCGTTGTGGCCGACTTCGCTGTTGCCCATGTCGTCGTCCGTGGGCAGGCCGACGGCTGTCCCGTGGGCCTTGATGATCCGGAAAGGATCGTTCGCCTTCAGGTCGTCCAGGGTAGGCGTCGTCGCCTTCATGACCATGTTTCCGAGCGGATCGGATGATTCACCGACCCCGTCCATGACTACCAGCACAACAGGTTTCTTCATACCGGATATTCCTCCTGTTTCAATCTTTCAATTCCCGCGGAGCAGTCCCCGCGAAAAGGTTTTTCAACCTTATAAACTTTACAGGAAACCGGCTCAAATGTCAATGTCGGCTGTTTACCTCGGTAATACTCGGTAATACTTTATTGGCTGAGAATATCTCTTGTTTTCGGATTGCTTTCAAGGGTGAGGTATGATATATTTTCTGTAACAACATTCTTAACTTCCTATGGTTTTACACTCACTCGTTCTCTGAAGATTGATCAGCTTCATGCCGGGGCTGTATGAAAGGAGAAAAATATCATGAAGAAAATCGTTCTGTTCGCAATCACCCTTTGTCTGTGTTTTGCTGTTTTCGGCACGTCATTCGCTGAAACCGCGGCGACGGAAGCCCGGGGGGCTGAAGCTCCTGATGCGGAGATGACCGCGGAGGAGCTTTATGAGACCGGTAAAGCCGCAATGGACGCAGGGGACTACGAAAAGGCCCTGGAGTACTGCCGGCTTGCCGCGGATCTCGGCTATTCCGAAGCGATCAAGGAAATCGGCAATTTGTATTGTTACGGCCTGGGAATGGAAACGGATTATGATAAAGCCTACGAATACTATCTGCGGGCCGCGGATCTCGGAAATATCAACGCGGTCAACAATCTGGGCAACTGCTATCTGGAAGGCCGCGGCGTGGAGAAAAATGAAGAAGAGGCCGTGAAATATTACCGGACGGCCGCGGAGCAGGGAGTTGCGGCCGCGCAGAATAATCTGGGCTATGCGTATCTGAACGGAAGAGGCGTCAGCCGGGATTACGGCGAGGCTGTGAAGTATTACACCCTCGCCGCCGATCAGGGCTTCGCCGCAGCCCAAAATATGCTTGGTCGCTGCTATGAATACGGCCTGGGGGTGGAACAGGACTACGGCAAGGCTTTCGGGTATTATCAGCAGGCGGCCGGGCAGGGAGATACGAATGCGCAGCATTCGCTGGGCCTGTTCTGTCTGAACGGCACCGGTGTTGAGCAGAACGATGAAGAGGCGCTGAGGTATTTCCGGATGGCGGCCGAACAGGGAAATCCGGAGGCTCTGACCTCCCTGGGCTATTGCTATTCCGAAGGCAGAGGCGTGGCAACGGATTACGGGGAGGCCATGAAGTATTTCCAGCTTGCCGCCGAACAGGGCAGCGTGAACGCACAGTATAACATCGGTTATAATTACAGATACGGGGAAGGGGTTGAACAGGATTACGCCAAGGCGCTGGAATACTTTGCCCTGGCGGCGGAACAGGGAAACCCGGCCGCTATATTCTGTATCGGTGATTGTTACTACCTGGGACAGGGTGTGGAAAAAGACCTGGATAAAGCGGCGAAGTGGTTCCGGCATGCCCTTGACGCCGGATATGTACCGGATGATGAAGATGAGGCACATCTGAAAGAAGTCCTCGGTGAGGACAGCTTAAAGCCCTGACAAATAACGTCCCTGTGATATGATATGAGGCTTCCGGCGGAAGTCGGACAAAAGGAACGGTTTTTCCCGGTTGCGAAGTGAACCGCAGCCGGTTTTTTTTGCGCAGAAGAATAATTTCGTCAGATCAGGAGGAAAAGTAAGCAACCTTAGTATAGCGCATATCCAACGGAATCTCTCACTTTACTTTGGACGATTTTTATTCTAGCACCACGGGGATATGAAGGATAAGATGATTCAGTAGACTTTTCACCTCAATCGTGATAAAATTTCATCGTTGCTTTGAGATGTTCAATATAAGCGCTTTCACAGGTTGAAAGGAAAAAACCGAACATTTTTCATTGGGGCATAAAGTCTGCCTTATGTGTCATGAAGGCAAGCTGGCTCCTGCTGCAGGTATTCCCCCGCTTGAACCAACTGTGAGGAGGTTTTCCTGATGTTTGCCCATATCGCCCAAGCTCTAACCCGAGGCTATATAGATCTGTATTACGTCAATATGGAAACGGATGAATATGTCGATTTTCATACAGACGGCAAGCACGGTGTGCTCACCGAGGCAAGGCGCGGCAGAGATTTCTTTGAAAGCTGCATCCGGGAAGCGGAAAAGTATGTTTACCCGGAGGATCGGGAAAACTTTGTCCGGGCGATGGATCGGAAGATTCTCGCGGAATCCCTTGAGGAAAACGACCTGTTTGAACTGACTTTCCGCAGAATCGTAGACGGAAAACCGCTCTTCGTCAAAATGACCGTTACCCGCATGGAGGATGACAGGCGCTTCATCGTGATCGCCGTATCGGATATTGACGAACTGATGAAACAACGGCAGGCAGAGGAGCAGATCCGGGAAGAACGGGTTGTTTATGCCCGGCTCCATGCGCTTACGGGCCACTTTATCTGTGTATATGTGGTGGATCCGCAAACGGACCGCTACCGGGAATTCAGTGCGACGGATGACTATGTGAACAGTTTTTCGCAGGCGAAGGACGGAGCAGATTTCTTCAGTACCGTCCGGGAAGTGGCCCGGCTCTTTAACCATCCGGACGATCTGGAACGTTTTCTTGCGGCTTTCACCAAAGAAAACATAATGGCGGAAATCAAGGAAAACGGAATCTTTACCCTGGTTTACCGCGTCCTGATGGACGGCACGCCGCTTCATGTCCAGATGAACGCCGCCATGGTGGAAGAGAAGGAAGGTACGCGGCTGATTGTCGGCCTGAATGATATTGACGCGCAGTACCGGCAAAAGGAGATTGACCGGGAAACCGCACGGCAAAAAGAGATATACGACCAGATTACTTCAAGCCTTGCCGGACAGTATGATACCCTGTACTACATTAGCATAGAAGATAACACTTACAGCGAAATTTCCTCAACGGATGAATATAAAAAGCTGAACGTACCGGCGACCGGGAGTGACTTTTTTGCCGAGAGCAGGAGAAGCATCGGCAAATATGTACATCCTGAAGATCAGAAAAAAGTGCTTGCCATACATTATAAGGATGTCATGCTGGGCAACCTGAAAAACAGGAATTCTTTTTCCATTGCATACCGCCTGGTTGTGAACGGTCAGGTCAGGCATATCCGTCATACGGAGATTATGGCCCGGGACAGGAAGCATCTTATCGTCTGTATTGAGAACATTGACGAGGAAGTGCGGGCGCAGCTTGCGCTGAAAGCGGATCGGGAAAAGAGTGTTACTTACACCCAGATTGCCGAAACAATAGCCGCACATTATGATCTGATCTATTATATTGATTGTGAAAACGCCCATTACGCCGAGTTTTCCGTGAAGCGGAAATCCGGTGAGCTGAAGGTTCAGGAAGAAGGCGCGGATTTCTTCGCTGCATCCGGAAAGAACCTGGACAGATTAATCCACGCTGAAGACAGGGAAAGGATCCGGGCTTTCCTTGACAGGGATCGTCTGATTTCCGGGCTGGAAAGCCGCAGACAGCTGACGGAGGATTACCGCATGGTTGTTGGCGGCGGAAAAACGCAGTATACGCGCATGGAGGTGACGTACTCCTCCGATCACAGTCATTTTATCATCTGCGTTGAAAACCGTAACAACGACGTCCGCAGGGAGCAGGAGCATCTGGCGGCGCTCTCCATGGCCAACGAAATGGCCCGGCGGGACGAACTGACCCATGTGAAAAACAAAACAGCTTATCACGAGACGGAAAAGGAGCTTCAAAAGCAGTTTGGTGAAACATGTGATCCTTTCGGTATTGTGGTCTGTGACATCAACGGGCTGAAGATGATTAACGATACGGAAGGACACCGGGCGGGAGATGAATACATCAAAGCATGCTGTATGCTGATCTGCCGGACATACCAGCACAGCCCCGTGTTCCGGATCGGCGGGGATGAATTTGCTGTGATTCTCAAGGGTGAAGATTTCACCGGCCGGGAAAAGCTGCTGAAAGGCCTGCAAAGGCAGGTGGAAGAGAATATACGGATCAGCGAAGGGCCCGTTTTAGCGTCCGGAATGGCGGAATACCGGCCGGGAGACGATCGTTTTGTCGCGGATGTGTTCACCCGTGCTGACGGACAGATGTATGAAAACAAGGCGCATCTGAAGGAACAGAAACTGCTCCGGGAAAGCCATTCTCTCAGGGAAAAAGCAAATGTCAGGGTAATCAGCAAAGAACGTCGGATTATGCTGGATGCGCTGTTCAAGTCATTTGAGATCGTTTCGGAAGGAAACTACGTATATCTCTGTGATATGAAGTATGATTATTCCCGATGGTCCAAAAACGCGGTGGATACTTACGGTCTGCCGTCAGAGTACATGTATGGCGCGGGAGATATATGGGAAAACCGTATTCATCCGGAAGACCGGGAGGCATATCATAAAGGCATCAACGATATTTTCTCCGGAAATGCCGCCGGCCACGACATGCAGTACCGGGCGCAGCGTGTTACCGGGGAATATGACGTATGTACCTGCCGCGGAGCCGTGATTCGTGATCCTGCAGGCGAGCCTGACTATTTTGCCGGTACGATCCGAAATCATGGCTTGCAGGGACATATCGATACGTTGACCGGGCTGCGGAATCAGTATGGTTTCTTTGAGGATCTGGACGGCTGTATCAAGCGAAACGCCGGGATCAGCGTGATCCTGTTTAGCATCAGCAGGTTTTCTGAGATAAACGAGATGTATGGATACCATTTCGGAAACCGTGTGCTGCAGCGCTATGCCAGGGAAGTATTTGAGGAAACGGGTAACCTGGGGCATTCTTACAGAATTGACGGGACAAAGTTCGCGGTCATCAGCAACACGCTGACGATTGCGGAAATGAGGGAGAAATACAACGCCTTCCGTACGCGTCTCAATGAGGATTTCACGGTGGACGGCAGAAAAGTACTGCTCAACCTGAACTGCGGCGCGCTGCGGGTGGACAGCTTTGACATCGATTCTCAGACGGTCTATGCCTGCCTGAATTTTGCCTGTGAGGAATCAAAGACGCTCCGGAAGGGAGAAATGGTTGAATTCCGGAATGCCCTGAGTGAGGAAAACCATCAGAGGCTGGAAATGCTCCATGCGATCCGGGCCTCCATTACGCGCGGTTATGAAGGCTTCTATCTGCTTTATCAGCCGGTTGTGGATGCGAAGACGGAAGAACTGATCGGGGCTGAGGCGCTGTTGCGCTGGAAAAACGATCGCTACGGAATGGTTCCCCCGGATGCGTTTATTCCGGTTCTGGAAACAGACCCTCTGTTCCCGGAACTGGGCGAATGGATCATCCGTGAATCGATTCTGGCGGCAAAACAGATGCTGAAACGGATTCCGGAATTTGTCATTAATGTCAACCTGTCCTATTCGCAGCTGGAAAAGCCGGATTTTGTGGACAGGGTAGAACACATTCTGAACATGCTGGATTATCCTCCGGAGCATTTGTGCCTCGAAGTGACGGAGCGATGCAGGCTGCTGGATATCAAAATGCTGGAAAATGTGATTGTCGGCCTGAAATCCAGAGGCATCCGGATTGCGCTGGACGATTTCGGAACCGGATTCTCCTCCATCGGCATCATCAAGGATCTGCCGCTGGATGTGATCAAAATCGACCGCAGCTTTGTCAAAAGTATTGAAAATAATGATACAGACAGACAGCTTGTAAGAAACGTTGTTGATCTTGCTTCCGTATTCAAGTCAAAGGTTTGTGTCGAAGGAATAGAAACAACGGGTATGCGGGATATCCTGCGTGGTCTCCATGCGCAGAGCTTCCAGGGATTCTATTACGCAAAGCCCTTACCGCTTGAACAATGCCTTACGTGGAGATTATAAGGCAGAACGTTCATGTTATTAATCCACGGATTTGCCTTATCGGGTGAATCTCTGTATAATTGATGGCAAAGCAGCGGTTGTCAGCGGAAAGCGGCTGCCGCAAAATGAACAGCAGGAGATGATTTAAATGAAAAAGATGCTGTCACTGATGATTGCGCTGATTCTGTTGCTGTCGGTTGCCCCGGCCTTTGCCGAAACCGCCGGGACAGCATCCGACAACACGAAAACAGGGCTGGCCGATCTGCTTGCCGGTCTGGAGAACGAACTGACCGGGGGCGGGGATGGAAAACTGGCCGGGGAGTTGTCCTCTCTGAAGGACCTGTTGAAGAACAAGCTTTCCGAAGCAATGGATAGCGCGAAACTTTCGGAAATCCTGCACAGTGTGGCAGGCAGAGTTTCCGGCGCCCTGTCATCCGTGAGCGGGGAAAACTCCGGCATCCTTAAGCTGCTGAAGGAAGGCCTGTCCCGGGAAGGCGGCCCGGAACTGGAAGCGCTCATGGGCACTTTGTTTGGCAGCGGTTCCGAAGAACTGTCGGACGAAGAATGGGAGAAGATGCTTGAGGACTACTATAACAGTCCGGAATATCAGGATGTGCTGGCAAGAGAAGCGGCCATACAGGAATATATCCTGAATGAGTACCGGGATACGCTGGAAGCGGGAGACGTCCAGTTCATCTGTATTGGATCAGGTCTTGACGATGTGAAAGAAAACGGAACGTATCAGTACCTGAGAAACCTCAGCCTGACGAATTATACGGCTGACGGCGCCAATCTGCGGATGAAGAATTATGCCGGGAATGCCGAATTGCTGTATCTTGCAAAGCAGGAAGACGGAACCTATCAGGTGATCGAAGCCATTCAGGCTGAAGACGGCGAGAATTATGCGTCCAGTATCGCCGCGATGAGTGAGAAATACGGAGCCTCCCTTGATACGGTCAATATCAACCTGGGAGAAAAAGAATGGGCCGAGACCTTTGATCTTGCCTGCTTCCTGAGAGAGCATCCCGAATATGAGAAGGTTGAATACCAGGGTGAACTCCGGACAGCGGAAGAACTGGATGTGATTGCAGATGCCGCGCTCGACGCCGCGCTTGCGGATGTTGATTTCTCATTCTGACCAGACAAGGGGACGCAGACAAGGGGACGTATCTTTTGTCTTATGAATTCACCACGTCGATATAGTAAAGAGGCGGTCACTGCGGCCGCCTCTCTTTGTTTACGTTATTTTTTTCATGATCCGGCCGGTGCCTGTCAGGCACCATAGCGACGATAGGTTTCTGTCGGATAATACTCCGTCTCCTCCTGAGCATATGTGCCTTTGGTTTCTTCCTCCTGCACATCCTCGGAGTCCGTATTCCTGTTCTTCCTTCTGTTATACAGGATCAAACCGATCACAATACCGATTACCAGGCTGCCGCCGGAGAAGGCCGCAGAGGGCAGTTCGGACAGGATATCGGCTGCAGCGCTGATCAGGCCGCCAACGACACCGATTGCGCCGACACAAAGACCGAACAGGACAGCCAGCCCAAAGGGGGCAAACCCGATCAGTCCCAGAATCCCCAGGATCATTAGTCCGGGGCGGCGTCCTCCGTGCCCATACATCCGGCCACGAGGACCCCTGTTGTTACGATAATACAGCATTTCAGGATCCTCCTTTTCATCATTCCGGCGATCTGTCGATCACCGTGATGAAAGGATAGCACGGGAACATCCGGGAATACAGGACGAACGGTGAAAAATAAGCAGGGCTATTTTTCCTCTTCTTCCACGGCTTCAACCCGGCTCATATCCGGCATGCCAACCGGATCCTGTTATCTGAGCATTGAATTCACCGCGTCGATATAGACTTCGCTGTGTTTGGTATGGATGACGTGATCGTTTGTATCCGTTTCAATCAGACGGCAGTTGTCCCCGATACAGGATACCGCGCGTTCAGCCTGCTCGCGGGTTGCGGCCGCCATATTAATACCGTTCTGATCCAGAACTTCCTTGGCATGAATATATACACAGGGGATATGGATCGAGGAGAGAATGTCCTCATGCTTCAGTCCGTGATTCCAGCTCAGATCGTAAAAATGCTCACCGTAGGCAAAATCGTACTCCATTTCATACTGGAAAACATACCATACATCCGAAGGAAGCGTCGCAATCTTGACGGGCTCCCCCGGATGCTCGTCGTGATACTTCTGGGCATCGTCCGCAATCAGCGGCATCAGATCCTTCATATAAAGCTGTCCCCAGTAGCAGTGCCTCAGATACCAGGCTTCCCAGCATTCGGTTTTGTCCGATTCGTCGTATTCATGCAGGGGCTTGAATGTATCCAGATAGGAAAAATGCTTTTCCCAGTTTTCTCCTTCCGTCGAGAATACAGGCGGGTCCTCCAGGACTGCGCCGACGACGTTCGCGCCGCCGTTAGCCGCCAGATACGCCGCTGTAATTGCGCCGTTGGAATGGCCCGCCACGATTGTGGCTTCCCCGATCACATGATCAATAAACCAGATCAGGTCATCACCGTTGACATCAAGATAATACAGGCTTTCCTCATGAGCTGATTTGCCGTGACCGTATACGTCGACCGCAAAGATATGCCAGTTTTTACTGAGTGCGGGAAGCACCAGCGCGTAGTCCTGCCATATGCTCATCTGACCATGGATCAGCAGCAGCGCGGGCTTGTCGTTCTTCACCTCGCCGTAGTTGATGATCCTTCCTGAAGGAAGTGTCACCTGTTTCTCCTCGGCATGCACTTCCGTGATCGCCGCCTCATATTTATCATACCAGTTCATGTTGTCCGCCGGCAGACTGGGCATAGTCCCGGCAGGGATCTGGGGAGTTTCCGCGGATACTGTCAGCGGGCAGCAGACAGCAAAGGCGAGAAAAGCAACGAGAAATAAAAAGGTTTTCATGCTGTAATCTCCTCCGTTTCATCATCGTTATTTCTGTGCAAATCAGCGTCGGCTGCGACCTGAACCCCAAATGATACAAAACTGCCACTTTTGCTGCATCTATCATATTCGAATAAAGCTTTTCAGTCAATGAAAAATCACCGGAATCAGGTCCTTCTGCATACTGACGTTTCAAAAAGACCCATGACTGCGCTGATGGGCGGAAGATTATTAAAGAGGCGGTCACTGCGACCGCCTCTCTTTGTTTACGTTATTGTTTCATGATCCGATAGAATCCGCGGTGAGCGTGCAATCGGTATATTCAGTCCCGCCGACTGTCAGAGTAACTCCCTCCAGAATGATCACCCGGGCAGAATCGCTCAGATTCAGCGAAGTAATCAGGGAGGTACCCGTAACCTGCCATACGGCATCATCTGTCAGGGTCACATGAACGGCATTGGCACCGTTGTCATTAATCATATTCGCGACCTGACCGATGCCCCAGTATTCATTGATCGTGAATTCCGTATTCTGATAATCTTCCGCGAAGGCCGCCGCCTTCTCCGCATCATCAAAGGCATATCCGCCGTTTTCTCTGATCTGCACGGATCCGTCATAGGTGACATGAATGGCGGAAGTGGGAGCAACCGCACCGCTGTAACGGGCGCCGATACCAAAGGTCACATTCAGCGTGCTGCCGTTCAGGCCGTCCGAGCCGGAAGCATTATAGATATTGCCGGTGTAATCCCCGTTGGTGAAGGTAAAGGTTTGCTGTGTACTGTCCGCGGTCGCGGCAGCAGTATTGAAACCGGCGTTTTCGGTGTGAACCTGTTTGAAATTCATGGCACCGCCGTTGGTGTTAGCCTCATCCGCGGCACTCATCATCCCACCGTTCGTCGCGTCGTCGTTATCCATCACTTGGATCAGAACACCTCCGTTGGTGATGATCGTGTCGTCCACGACCGCTGTCGTCTGCTGGTTGGAATAGCCGGTCTTGATCAGGAAAGTCGCAAAGCCGCTGTCCACAACGGTGCCTTTTTCCAGGGTGATGCTGTTGCTCCCCTGATGGGCCATGAAGCCGAAGGTATCCGAGTGGATCTCCGTACTCCTGTCTTCTCTGGCTTCATATGTTTCCGTTGTTTCCCCGGCGCTGTTTGTCAGTTCATAGGTCTTGCCGGCTTCCAGGGCAGTATAGGTTGCGCTGCCGCCGGTAAAGATGGTTGCGTAGGTTCCAACGTTGAAGGTCGATCCCGCAATGGTCTCATTCGCGTTCCCGATGACAAAGGTACCGTAACCGGAGCCGGCGTTCACGGTATAGGGGTTATCCGGCGTTTCCGTGATCTGGCCCCCCTCTTCCTGTATGGGCGCGGCCGCGCTTTCATCCGCGTTGTTCAGGGTAACGGTGCTGTTATAGACATTCAGGGTCATATCATTGCCGTTATCCGTGGACAGAACCGCCCAGGTGCCGGCGGACGCATCCGAATCGATCACATTGACCGTGGTGTTGTCCCCCATGATATTCAGGGCCCGGGAAGTGCCCATGATGCCGAGAATCCAGGGCGGGGCAACCATCAGGGTCTGGGAAGGCGTATTCAGGTATTCCCTGTACAGCGTTCCTCCGTCAGACTGAATCGTGCTGTCCCTGAGTGTCAGGGTCGCGCCGCTGTCGGCAAAGAGGGGCATGGCAGCCACGCCGGAGGTGTGGATCTTTGAGTTTTCGACGGTCACCTTCGTATCGCTTCCGAAAGCGGCGACAGCCGTTCCCTTGCCGGAGAAATCGCAGGTGTCCGTTCCGTCGGCATTGGTGAGAAGATCGATCGAAGCGTCGGTCAGCGTATATTCCGTTCCTGTGACAATTACGCCGTTATGGCCTGATGCGCTGTCACTGATTTCGATCCCGGAAGCGTAATGCTCGTCATACGTGCCGGACGTGATCCGTCCGACGGAGGATTTTTCGGCATCAATGCCGTCCGTGGTGACGTAAAGTGCCGCGTCATAGGCATAGTCATTGCCTTCAACGGAATCCGCGTTGGTTCCGCCGGAGGACCAGGAACCCAGCTGGCCTTCCGCCTTCCCCTGGCTTCCGCCGGGAAATCCGCCCGGGAAAGAACCGCCGTCAAACCCCTGCGGAGGCTGTCCCATGCCGTCCGGAGGTGTCATCCCTTCCGGGAAACTCATACCGTCTGGCGGGGTCATGCCCTCGGGAAAACTCATACCCTCGGGAAAGCTCATGCCGTCCGGAGGCGTCATTCCTTCCGGAAAAGACATATTGCCGGGGTTGTACTGATTATCCGTTCCTTCCGCAAAAGCGGACAGGCAGAGACTGACGCAAAGAACCAGACACAGGAGAGTTGTCGCAAGTCGTTTCATCATAATCAACCTTCCATTCCGAAAATTACTTCCGAATCTTATGCCCTAAACCTTAAACAAAGCTAAAAGCCCTGAAAACCGAATCCGGACAAGGGGACGCAGACAAGGGGACGTATCTTTTGTCTTGCAAACCAGAACCCATTATGCTATAAAATAATCACTTCTCCGGCCTCCCGACCGCCAGCGCGCCCAGGCTCTGAAAGTCAAATCCGGAAGCACCGGCCATCGCCTGCGTTTCCTGCTCTTCGCTGACGGTGGAAAGTTCTCCGGTTAATTGCCGCCGGATGCTCTCTGTTCTGCAGGCAAGGAATGCCTTCAGCGTTTCGCAGGCCTTTCGGAATTCCTCCGCGGTGCAGAACGCTGTCGGGTCTTTTTCAATCCACGGCAGCAGCATCCCGCTGACCCGGTTGATTTCCGCTTCATATTCTCCGCTCAGCAGGTGATCCATGAGAAGTGTGTTCAGGATTTCATGATAGTCAACCAGATATTCCGGATGGTTCCGGATCAGCTTCCACAGCGGCCGGCTTTCTTCCTCCGCGTTGATCAGCGGCGTATCAATGCCAAGATTCAGAAGCCGTGTCGGATCTTCCCAGTATTCATACCCGATCACCGAAGGAAAGGTTCCGAAAGCCAGGTTATAATCCCAAGGGATCGCGGACAGTTTTCCGCCTTCTTCATACAGAATCAGATTGCTCAGCTGGCTTCCGGTATAGCTGTCATAATTCAGCAGATAATTATGCGCGGCAAAAAAGCGGATGATCTGATCCATATCGAAAAAGTCGTCAATATTTTCCTCCCGTGACAGGGCTTTGATCGCGGACACTACCATCTGATCATCCTCTGGTTTCGCCTTTGTTTTGGCGTTGTCCAGAATATCCGAATAGTTTGACAGTTCGTCCCCTGTATAGACCAGATCCGCCCCATGTACATCCGTAGCGGGAGGAAAACCGTTCTTCCGGATCCAATCCATCGATTCCCGGGTATAATCTGATGTGTCAATCTTCCGCTCCACGCCGTAGATGACGCCTTTCCCCTGAAACACACGGTTCCGGAAGCCTTTATCGACATCCTCCACCGCCATATACAGCCCATGATCCATTCCGTTCACCGTCAGCCATACATAGCTGACCAGCGGCGCTTCGACACCCGCGTCCCTGAACAACCGGTAACTGACCAGATCCTTCATCCAGGTGTTGTCACAAAAGAGACTGTTCAGGCTGAGTTTGTTCAGTCCGTAATAGGTCTGGCCCTTTACCTGTTTGCCGAAATTGACTTTGAAACTGTAGCGTGCGCTTTCCTCCTCCCCGTATGCCACAAAGTACAGACTGGAGAAGCCTTTCGTCGAGAAGGTAACATCGCTGAACGTCTCGCCGTCGATGTCAATATCGGCGATATACTTCGTTTTGCTGATCGGATCAGAGAGAAGATCTGTCCAGTCCTCATCGGCCAGCCGGATATCGATCCGATGGACATAACTGAGATCAAAAAGCTTATCAGCATAAGCAATCCCCGCACTGTCCGGATCGGCAGTGGAATCCGCCTGTCCTGTACAGAAGCAGAAAAGCAGAACAAAGCTGATACACAGCAGAATCAATAGTCTTCTTTTCAAGGAACACACCCCACCCGTAAATGATAATTGCCGACCGTCCGTTGAATCCAAAGTGATTCTGAACACCGACTTCACCCACTTCTGAATATTCGGCAAAAGCGAAAAAAAGCCCTGCTTCCGAAGAAGCAAGGCTATAATCGCTGCAATCCCCGAAATATGAACCCCGGCCGGCACCTCAGCCAGTCCGGTTTTCGTTATATTCGAGAAGGATTCACCGGCCGCTGACCACGCTTATTTGATGTAGTCAAACGCGCTCTGCGCTGCGATCCGGCCGAAGATGACGATATCCGCCACCGCGTTGCCGCCCAGGCGGTTCCCGCCGTGCACGCCGCCGGTCACTTCGCCTGCCGCGAACAGTCCGGGAATCGGCTGGCCTTCGGTGTTGATAACCTCGGCCTTGGTGTTGATCTTGACGCCGCCCATCGTATGATGGATTCCGGGAGCAATCTTGATCGCATAGTACGGCGGGGTGGTCAGGTCGGCGTTCATGCCGGTGGTCCGGCCGAATTCCGGATCCCGCTGGTTCTTCACGCACTCGTTCCAGTCGCTCAGCGTCTTCGCCAATGTCGCCGGGTCGATCTCCAGCTGTTCCGCCAGGCCTTCGATCGTTTCTGCTTCCTTCGTCAGGCCCGCCTTCACATATTTCTCGATCGCCTTCAGGTGGTCCCGCAGGTTCTGGTCGAAGATGATGTAGGCATACTGTCCTTCCTGCGCCAGCTCGGCGGCGGATACCGCGTCGCGGGTCAGCAGTTCGTTCGTGAAGCGCTTGCCTTCCTGGTTCACCAGGATCGCACCGTCGCCCCGCACGGATTCGGTAATCAGCATCGACGTGGTCTGCTCCACCGTCGGGTGCAGCTGAATCTGCTCGATGTCGACCAGGTCCGCGCCCAGAGCCTGAGCCATAACGATGCCGTCGCCGGTCGCGCCCGGCGCGTTGGTGGTCACGGTGCCCTTCAGGTCCGGCCTGTACTGGGTGTACATTTCTTCATTGGCGCCGAAGCCGCCGGTTGCCAGGATGACAGCCTTGCAGTTGATGGTATAATTTGCATCCTCGCCCTCGGCTTTCACACCGCAGATCTTGCCGTCCGCGTCGACGAGCAGTTCCGTGGCTGCGGTGTTGTACATGATGCTGACGCCCAGCTCCTCCAGCTTGCTCTGGAAGTGATCCACCAGGAACCCGCCCACGCCGGAGCCGTCTTCCGGTGCATGGATCCGGTTCACGGAGGCGCCGCCGGAGAAGGAAATCTTCGGCAGGGGCGCGTCAATCGTGTCCAGCCAGTCGATGGCGTCGGAAGAACTGTTGGCCAGTTCCGCCACCAGTTCAGGATCATTCAGGGCGTGGCCGCCCTTCATTGTGTCCGCCGCAAACAGTGCCTTTGAGTCTTCGATGCCCTGTTCTTTCTGGTAGTGGGTTTCGGCGGCATTCATACCGCCGGTGGCCTTCGTCGTGTTGCCGCCGGCATAGGGCATCTTCTCCAGCAGCACGAAGTCCTTCCCTTCCTGTTTGGTCATGATCGCCGCGGTCATGCCCGCGCCGCCCGCGCCTATGATCACGATCTCCGTGTCAATGGTTTTGTCTTCCTTCTCCTTGGTACCTGCGCCCGTATCCCGCCGCTGCGCGTCCAGCACGGCGATGTCGGCGCCGGCCGCCTGCAGTGCTTCGGTTGCCGCGGCGATGATCGCGTTGCTCGTCACCGTGGCGCCGCTCAGGGCGTCCACGTTCGGGGTCTGCGCGTTCAGGATGGATTCGGACAGCGTACCCGCAGCCATGCCGCCGAGCTCGGGCGTTTCGCCGGTCGCGTCGATCAGCACGGAGGTGATCTCATTCTCGCTGACCGTAACCTGTACCTTCACGGGCACAAAGATACCCTGCGCTTCGGCGCTGTACGTGCCGGGGGTAAACAGTTTCTCCACCGGAGCCGGTTCCGCGATAGCGGCCGCACCGAGGAGCATCATCAGGGAAAGGATTACGCAGATCAGTTTTTTCATGAGTTCCCTCCTGTTCATTTGTCGTCTTTGTATTTGTTTGCTCGGGATATATTCCCTTCTGTCTGCTATTATATCAGACGGTCCATTTGTACGCAACAGCAAAAACAAAAACTGACAGCCTTTATCACTGTCAGTCATGTTTCCGGATAGCAGAGTCACTCATCCGATCAGGTCCGCCATACTCTTTCCTTCTCCTGCCAGGCCCGCAAAATCCCGGATGAAATCCCCCACTGCCCCGTCGATCGCCGGGTTTTTGACAAACGCATCGATCACCGCCGGCGCGCAGGTCGCGCTGCCGATGCCGTACGCGCACAGGGTCAGCACCTGCTGGCTGTTCTTGAAGGACGCGGCCA
>Ga0265298_10005932_pt1 | contig 15208 bp, 13 predicted proteins | sample AusTroGonzalo_MG_3_FD_193486 | JGI IMG/M metagenome (GOLD analysis project Ga0265298, IMG submission 193486) | Bovine rumen microbial communities from tropical cattle in Woodstock, Queensland, Australia - Gonzalo_01 | ecosystem: Host-associated > Mammals > Digestive system > Stomach > Rumen ... | reverse complement strand
GAAGTAGTTCAGAAAATCGCTCCAGCCTTCAAAGATCGAGGTCTTATCCTCATTCTGCGCCAGCTGATAGTTGATATCCTGAAACTGAATGGTCTTGGTGTAGTACTTCTCCGTTACCCGGCAGACGCCGTCCGGCCACATCCGCTCATACGGAATGGTTCCCTGCGTTGTCCGAGGCTGTTTCTTGTCAGGACGGTTTCGTTCCAGCAGCTCTTTCAGCTGCTTTTTTTCCGCCCGGGTGAGCTTGAGCTTTTTGTTTTTCTTTCCCATGGAGTATTAGGTTCACCTCTTTTTTCAGTTTCACGTCGCGGTCAATCGCGCCGTAAAAGTTATCGGTTTCGTACACCCTGATCCGGGGACGAGTGAATCGGGACTCAACAATGTGCCGCAGGATATCTTCCAGCGGCTGCCCATGCTGCTCATACATGGCGAACAGGAAAAACGGGAGCATGATCACAATCATCAGCATGGACGCGAAAGTGACGCCGATTGAGCCTTTCGTCAGAAAAAACACCGGCAGCCCGCAGGCAGCGCCGATGCCGAAACAAAAGACCTGACGCTTGGTCAGGCCGAAAAGAAACTTGGATTTGACTTTCGTCAGATCCTTGGGGACAGGCACATATGCCATGGTTTATTTCCTCCATTCATTTGTGTCAATGGGCATTGAACACTGATTTGGCAAGCGAGCTTGTCTTGAACAGCGTGAAGCAGAGCAGGACCGTATACCCGATGCATGTCCAGACAGCGTTTGAGACGTCATCCGTGATTGCGATGTTCTGAACCAATGTGGCGTATATCGCAACACATACCATAATCAGGAATGCCTGAAAGCCCAGCGCGAACAGACTGCGCAGGTAGTTCTGGCCCATCTGCCCCCAGTCTCGGTTCATCATGCTTGCCATGGGGATCGGCGCAACGGACGTTACCATGTAGATCTCAATCATACGGCCATAAATGACAATGAAAATGCAGATCGTCAGCACCCAGGTCACGATGCCCATCAACATGGACTGGAACCACATGCCGAACAGCGGTCCGATATCCATTTCCTGCAACCGGGCCTCAAGATTGCTGACCACGGAGTTCACATCAATCGCGGTGTTCGATCCGATGGAGCCCGCGGCACTGTTCACAACGCTTTGGGCAACGTCGAATACGCCCATTACAATGTTCCAGGTATTGGTCACGATCAGAACAGCGGCAGCGGCCTTGAACAGCCATTTGAAGAAAATAAACGTGTCAAAGTCGTGCATATTGTTCCGATCGATCAGCATCTGAATCAGTTCCAGACACAAGACGAACGTCAGGATAATCCCTGCGACAGGAACGACCACATTCTCAGACAGCGTCTTGATCATACTAAAAATGCTTCCGTTCCATGCCTGCGGTGTTTTGCCCACATTAGAGGCAATCTCAGTGACCTGTCCGTTGATGCCCTCAAACAGACCGGTCAGGTTGCTCATGATACCGCTGACCAGCAAGCCCTTGAGCCATTCTGTGATTTTGTCCCAGATAAAGTTCAAAGGGATTTTCCTCCTTTCGGGCTCCCTCCCGCCTTAACGGGAGGGAGCATGGGATCAGCGGTCATCAGAACAGACCGGAGAGGAGCGGCACAACCGTGGTACCGATCAGGGCGACACCGCCGCCCGCCATGAGCTGCTTGATGCCCTGGGACTTCGCGCCAGGGTTATCATTGCCGTAACCTTCGAGCAGGTTTACCAGACCCCAGATGCCGAGGCCGGCACCGATCGCGGTCACGAGGGTCTGCAGTACTTCAACAGTAGACGAAAAGAAAGCCATAATCTTTTATCCTCCTTAATCAATTGAGGCTGCCGTAATCGGCAGCCGTGCGTTGTGATTCATCCGGATAGTCGTCCAAAGAGTCCGTATAATAATCCTCATCGTCTATGCTGATCTCGTAGGTCGCGTATTCTTCGTTTTCCTTGAGTTTCAGCCGATGATTCAGGAATTTCGCAATGTTGAAGGCATTCTTGGGATCAGAATCCGAAAGGTATTTGTAGTTGGGATGCTTGGTAATGTCGTACTTATCCGACAGGAACGGTCTTACGCCGCGCACCTGCAGGATGCACTTGCTGCCGTCCATCACGGCAAGCTCATCGATGGTCATCAATTCCTTGCCGACCTTTTGGAAATTCCGGCTGGATGATATTTCCCGTCCGCGGGTTTCACCCATGTTGTAGTAATCGATAGTTTCCTTACCGAGAATTTCCGTCATTTCCTTCAGCGTGGTTTTTTCCTTCCCGCCGAGGAAAACCAGGGAGTCCATGTTGCCAACGATGGTGTCCGCGTTATCTTTGTAGATTGCTTTCAGCTGGCTTTGCGCCTGAAGAACCAGACATGCCGAGATTTCCCGGCTGCGGATGGTTGCCACAAGCTTTTCCAGGTTCGGAATCTGTCCGATATTCGCACACTCATCAATCAGGCATCTGACATGGACAGGGAGCCGTCCGCCGTAGACATCATCTGCTTTCTCGCACAGGAGATTGAACAGCTGGGAATACACCATGCTGATCAGGAAATTGAAAGATGAGTCTGTGTCGGACATGATCAAAAACAGCGCGGATTTTTCATCGCCCAGGGTGTCCAGTTCAAGCTCGTCGTAAGCAGTGATTTCCCTCAGTTCAGCGATGTCGAAGACGGCAAGCCGCGCACCACAGGAGATGAGGATTGATTTTGCCGTTTTGCCGGCAGCGAGCTTGAACTTTTTGTATTGCCTGACAGCAAAGTGTTCAGGCTGTTTGGCAGCCAGACGTTCGAACATCATATCGACAGGATTCTGATAATCCTCGTCATCCTCCCGGGTATCCATGGAATTGATCATGTCAATCATGGTGGAGAAATTCTGTTCGCGTTCCGGGGCCTCATAGTGGATGTAGCCGATCAGGGCGCAGTAGAGCATGGTTTCCGCTTTAACCCAGAAGTCATCACCGCCTTTACCTTCGCCCTTTGTGTTTGCGATGAGGGTCGTGACAAGCTTCAGGATGTCCTTCTCTGAACGGATGTAGGCAAATGGGTTATAGTGCATGCTTTTGCTGAAATTGATTGTGTTGAACACCTTGATCCGGTAGTGATCCTTTTGCAGGAGTTTTCCGCATTCAACCAGGATGCTGCCCTTGGGATCTGTCACAACATAGCTGCTGTGCAGCTGCATCAGGTTGGGTTTCAGCCAGAAACGTGTTTTGCCGGAACCGGAACCGCCGATGATCAGAACATTCTTGTTCCTGGCATACTTGGGGTTGGGCACCCGGCTTTTCATCGTCAGGCCTTCCGTTTGCGTAAGGATGATATTGTTCCGGGGATTTGAATCCATAAAGGGAATAATATCTTCATGCTTTCCCCATCGGGCGGAGCCGAACTCCTGATTCTTGCGGAATTTCTTGGCATTCTTGCCCTTGGCTTTCACGATCAGCTTCAGAGCAACGCCGAATACAGCGCCGACGAGCAGATCGAAAGGCTGAAAACTGGGAAGCGGCGACTGCAGGGCAGCAGTTAATCCCTGTATTCCATGCAGAAGCTTTTCGGATGCGTTCGCTCCCTCTGCAAGCCGCCATGCTTCACCCAGATTCGTGGCCAGAAGGCCAAAGATGACATACGGAATGTTCAGGATGATCAGCTTTTTGAATTTCTCCCTGGTCATCTGCTGATCTCCTTGTGAATCGCCCGGTCCTTGTCCATGGCATTGATCTTTTCGCGGAAAGCCGCGATCATTTTTCGGACAGACGGCCGCTCTTCACGACCGTGATCTACGAAGTGATTGATATACTCTGACATGGCGGACGTGATGGCGTCTTTATCCCGGGACTTGAAGAAAACCAGGAACTGCGGTTTCCCGTCCTTTTCGACTTTCTTCACAGCATAGTCCACGCCGTATTTCCTCGCGATCCGGTTGAAAGATCTGAGGTTTATATCATCGCCAATTTCCACATTTTCAACGCCGGCATTCTGACCGACGAGTTCTTTCACGCTCTGCTTTCCGTGAGGAACGACATCCCTGTGTTTCTGCACTTTATGCTTCGAGTAGTTCAGAAAATGCGACATGGCTGATTTCATGGTTCTGCCGGTAAACTTGCCGGACGAAATGATCAGTGTTACGGTGCGATGCTCAAGCTCTTCCTGCATTGGTCATCCCTCCTTCCACAAAAAAGGAGATGCCTCTGAGCCAGGGAGGCACCTCCAGTCGATGCAGGTATGTTTTCGGTTCACACCTTGATCCAGTCCGTGCGGCGTGCGATATAGGTTTTCCCTTTGTACACATATCTCACCTTATACTTGTAATAGCAGTAGCCGCGGGAAACCCTGGTGTTGTACTCTTTCCCGTACTCGATACGGAAAATGCCTGTACCGACCCATGTTCCTTTGGCAATGCCATTTCCTTTCCGCAGATAAATGCGTTCGTTGTCAATAACCTTCCGGGCTTTACCGCCTTCACCGACCTTGCACCAGACATCAATGTACACTTTGAAGTCCTCAGCATTCTTGCTCTGGGAGGTAAACTCCACGGTGATGATCTTCGCACGGGTTTTGTTATTCCAGTCAGAATGGACGACATGCGCGCTGCCCGCGGCCATCCCGCAAAACGGGATGGCGCAGACAAGCAGAGCGGCCAGCAGGGCGGCGACAAGACGAATGGTCTTCTTCATGGCCTTAACCCTCCTGCTTCCGGGAATTCTTTTTCCTGCGGATGATGAACAGCACTCCGCTTACAAGGATAAATCCGGCACCCAGAATCATCAGGCCGGTCACAGCCATCTGCACGCCGGTCTGGATCACTGTATAGTTGACCATGTGCGGCATGGTTTCCGGGATCACGTAGCTTTCATCCATGACCACCTTGATGACCTCGCCGGAAACACTGAATCCTTCCAGCGTTTCAATTTCCCGGATGTAGTACACGCCGCTGTCCTTGACGGTGATGCTCACGATGCCGTTTTCATCAGACACGTATTCACCCAGGCTGGTTCCGTTCTCGTCTTCCAGGCGGAACTTTACGCCGGCCAGAGGATTGCCGCTGGAATCCGTCTTCAGGAATTCATAGTGGTTCGGAATGTTCACGCACTTGATCAGTTCCGGAGCCTTCCATTTCTCATCCACATGAATCACGATATCCAGCATCCGGCAATAACCTTCAGGCACTTTGCTTTCCCGGATGATCCAGTCGCCGTATCCGAACTGGGTAAAGGTCAGGCGGCCGTCCTTATCGGTCTTCTGGGTTTCAACGATTTCTGCAGTGCCGGCATTCATGAGAACAAACTCAATGCCTTCCATGGGCTTCCCGGAAGTATCGGTTTTCTGGAGAGGCAGGACCTGCGGAACGTTCACGAAACCATTGGTCGGTTTTTCGGGATTGACGTATTTCTCGTTTACCGTGACGATGTTCTCCTTTGTGGAGAGCAGATATCCATCCGGCGCTTTGGTTTCACGAACGGAATAGCGGCCTTCTTCCACATGGGTGAAGCGGATTATACCGTCATCATCAGACACAGCGGTCATAACCAGTTTCCCGTCTTCAGTGAAAAGTCCGAATTCAGCACCGGCCAATGCTTTGCCGTCCTGATCAACCTTCTGCATCAGGATTTCCGTGGGCACGTTGTTGATGATTGCCAGCGGCTCTTTGGGATTGGTGAAGGTTCCATCCACAGTTACCGGCACACGGGTATAGTCACGAACATAACCCGGCAGCGGTTCTTTCTCCTGGATGTAGTAATCGCCGTACGGAACTTTTTCAAAGGTCGCAAGGCCTTTTTCATCCGTAACAGCGGTTTTGATCAGATAATTGGTATCCGTTGCGTACAGACCGAACATTACGCCGGCAAGAGGCTTGTTACTCTCGTCAACTTTCATAATGTAGAAGCGGGTGTAATCGTCCGTCACATGGGTGCGTCCTTCGACCTTACCTTCAGAATCCACTGTGAAAGAGAACTCTGTTACGCACAGTTCATAGCCTTCCGGAGCCAGGATTTCCTTATAGGTGTACTTTCCGGGCAGCGCGGGGAACGTGGGCACGAAGCCATCCTCGCCGGTATAGGCTTTGCAGACGGTTTCGCCTTCCTCGTTCTTTACCTCAATCAGCGTGTTCGGCAGATAATCAGTTCCGGCAATGTCCAGCTTGGCAATCTGGGGATTACCATGAACGATCTCGTCAACGATCGGAGCTTCCAGGGTGAACTCGCAGATGCCCTCATCCGTCAGATTTTTCCGATCAATATCAATGTGGAAAGCGGTCGAATTGATTTTCCAGCCGTCAGGAGCGGCAATCTCTTTCAGCGTGTAATGACCATGCGGGAAGTTTCCGGCAAAGGAAGCCTTGCCGTCCTTATCCGTCACAGCAACGCCGACCAGCGTTCCCTTGGGGAGAGATCCGCCGGCATACTTAATCTCTTCGTGATTGTAGAGACCGAAAACAAAGCCTTCGCCTGGGGCGGTTTCAATCTGACTGGTGACCAGCCCGTTGTCATGCTCTTTGGTTACGATGATCTCTTTCGTTTTTTCAAAATTGACCTTTGTGGGCAGGAATTCATCCGTAACGCTGACTGTTGCGGTGACCACAGGCGTTTTTTGATCCGCGGCCTGCAGCAGCACATCGTAACGGGTTTCATCCACCTTATATCCGGCCGGAGCGCTTTTCTCTACAATGTAGTAGTGCCCCAGCGGAAGCAGCGGACTTTCATCTTTTCCCTCAGCAGTTGTGGTGATTGTTGCGGCAACCTCGTCAGCCTTGAACCACTGGGTTCCTTCTTTACCGACGATATCTTCCACGGCCCGCACTTCATAGACAGCACCTTCAACGTATCCTTCGTGATAGTCAGGCGCGTAAACGGTAAACCCGGTAGAATCCTGAGATTCGACAAAACCGGTCAGCACCATGCCTGTCTTTTCCAGGATGATCTTGCCCTTAATGGGCGTATTCGTAACGAAGATCTCCTGTGTGGTTTCATTCACTTCTTCGCCAAAGACGGCTGCCGGGAGACAGACAAGCAACAGCAGCAGGCTCAGAATCAGCGCGGTGAATCCTTTTTTTGTGATATTCATTCGTTTTTATACCTCGTTTCATCAGTCGTTATTGGCATAAGAAAGGGACAGCAGACTTTTTCCGCCGTCCCATATTCCGATTCAATGCTTTCATTCGCCCGGTACCTTGATGGTAATTTCATAGCCGTCATCAATGTAGTCGTCCGGCACATGCGTTTCCGCGACCTTGTATTCGCCCCAGGTAAGCAGCGGGGTTTCAGCAAAGCCGTTCTCATCCGTTGTCAGGACGGCGACGATTTCACCGACATCCTCACCGTTATGGGAAGGAAGTCCCTTCACGCGGGTCACAGTGAAAACCGCACCAGGCAGGCCTTTCTCTGTTTCGTCGTCAGTCTTTACGATCTTGATCTTTCCCTGCAGCGGCATGTTCTTTACCGTGCGCTCGATGGTTTTGTCCATGATGACCGTGATCTTTTCGCTCCATAGGTCATACTTGTAGCCGACAGGGTTTTCATGTTCCTTGACCATATAATCGCCGACCAGCAGATCCGGAGATGTTGCGATACCGTCATCGTTCGTTACCATGGTGGCAACCATATCGCCTTCAGTTCCGTCTGCCTTCACAGCATAAATATCGAACTGAAGACCGGCAATCGCGTGACCGTCCAGTTCATCAATCTTTTTGATCTTGATCCAGCCGGGAGCATCCTCGTTCACAACCGTATCCAGCACTTTGATCGGATTGATGTAAATACCGTCAACGTTCACTTTCCAAGTGTTCTTCGAAGCATGGAATCCATACGGCGCGGAGATTTCCTTGATGGTGTACTTTCCATAAGGAATCTTTTTGAACTGCACAATGCCGTCAGCACCGGAAGTTGCTTCCATGATCTTCGCGCCTTTTTCGTTGTAGAGGCCAAACACACAGCCCTCAAGGGGATCACCATTTTCACGGGTTTTCAGCAGCTCGACATGGTTCACTTCATCTTTGATCGTGGTGCGGCCGGTGACCTTGCCGTCCTTGGTGACCGTGAAATCCATGATCGCCACATTCAGCGCATATCCTTCAGGGGCGTATGTCTCCTTGAAAGTATAATTGCCGGGGACAACAGGGATATCCGGGATCTCGCCGTTTTCGTTGGTGTATTCCCGATAGATCAGTGTTCTGTTCTCGTCATACACTTCGATCAGCGCACCAGGCAGCTTTTCAGCACCGGTGATATCCGTCTTTGTGATCGTCACGGGAATGTAGATCAGTTCGTTCAGAACCGGCTCGGCAAGTTTCACCACAATTGTGTTCTCGTTGGCGGCCTTATTCGCTGAAGTCAGAACCACCGGGAACTTCTGAGTGCTCAGCTTCCAGCCATCCGGCACAGCCAGTTCTTTCAGATAGTAGTTCCCATGGGGATACTGTCCGGAAATGGTCAGGTTTCCGTTTTTGTCCGTCTTGGCAGTGGCCATCAGGGTGTTGGCCGGCAGCTGCTGGTTGTTGGCATAATTGATCACGGAACTGTTATACAGTCCGAAAACGAAGCCTTCGCCAGCAACGACTTCGATCACCTGATGAACCATGCCGTTCTCCAGATTGTTGATTTTGGTCTGTTCCTTCTTCTTTTCCAGAGAGACCTTCACCGGCAGATAGGTATTGGAAGCCGAAACCTTCACTTCAACCACAGCGGTTTTCTTGTCAATGGCTGACAGGGTGAAATTGCAGCGTTCCGTACTGTACACATAACCGTCCGGCGCGGAAACTTCCACCAGGTAATACTTGCCCAGCGGAAGCAGACTGGATTTCACGGAGCCGGTACTTGTAGTCGTCAGCGTCTCGATCTTCTGATCCTTAGTATAGAATGTGGTGCCTTCCTTGCCGACGATGTTTTCCGCGGCATGCAGTTCAAACTTCGCCCCGGCCAGATAACCGTTTTCGTAGATCGGCTTCATAATCGAATAACCGTTGGCATCCGTTTCATTCTGGAACCGAACCAGCTGCAGGCCTTTCTTTTCCAGAACAACATCCCCGCGTACCGGGGTATTGGTCACATTCAGAGTGACGACGACGGTATCATCCGCGGCGGCAGTGGTGAAGTTCAGCCAGGACAGCAGCATCACCAGCGCCATAAAAAGATGGAAAAGTCTGTTTTTTGTTTTCATACGCTTTTTCCTCCGTTATTTGATCCACACGTTGACGGTATATCCGGCATCGAGATAGTCATCCGGCACAACCGTTTCCACGATCTTGTACTCGCCCCAGGGAAGCAGACCGGTTTCGGCAATACCCTGGGCGTTCGTTGTAATGGTCGCGACGACCTGACCGATATTGCCGGCATTGTCTGATTCCGGCCCTGACAGGCGGGTCACAGTGAACACCGCACCTGCCAGCGGCTTATGCGTCTGGGAATCGGTTTTCACAATTCGCACCTTGCCGGAAATCCTTTTATTGGTGAAGGTACACTTCGTTACGGAACCGGCAACCACCGTCACGTTTTCAGAGGATGTAGCGGCGAGATGATAGCCCTGCGGAGCGGTCTTCTCACGCACCGTATAGGCACCTGGCTCCAGATCCGTGAACTTTGCGACACCGCTGGCGTTCGTCGTCGCGGTCTTGATGACGGAGTTGTTTTTCAGCAATTCAAAAACGGCATTCTTCAGGAGGATGCCGTCATCGGATTTCTTTGTGACCTCGATCTCGCCAAGGGCCAGTTCAAAGGTCACGCTGCCTTCCTTCAGGGGATAAGGAGAACCATAAGTCGGCACCAGAATCTTCTGAATGGAAACTTCGGGGACACCGACGAGGAAGTTTGCCTCCTCAGAATCTGAAGAGATGGATTCCATGGTTACGGTGAACTTCCGTTCCGTGGAAGTGACGCTGATAGTATCTCCGCTCTTAGCATAGTAGTAGCTACTGTCAGATCCGCCGCTGTTTCCGGTCAGGGTTCCGACAGATTTCGGAATACGGATCAGATCAGCATCCGTGCTGACAGTGACCTTTCCAATATAATTGGTGCCGGATACCGTCATGCTCGCATTGGAAAAAGTGATCTTGCCGGTAATGTTCGCGCGAGCAATACCGTTGGCTGCCAGCCATCTGGCATAGGTCAGATACACAGCCGGAGCGCCGCCGCTGAAAGCATAGAAGTTGTCCATATCCCAATAGCTGCGGACGTACTGAGCGCCTTCCAGCTGTTTGATCACTTCACGCATGGCGAACTGACCGGCAACGCGGGACCAGGTATTGTTATTGGCATCACTGCGGTCAAGCACCATAAAAGGATAAGTGTGCCGTAGCACCCATGCCAGAGCGTGCATCGTCTTTTCGCTGAAACGAACGCCTGTCACACCGCCGCCGGCACTGGTATTGCTGAAGGTATCCATATCCACCAGCACATACGGTCCCTTGGGAGCCTGATTGCTTCCGGAACCTTCGCCGGGGCCGTCCTGGGTATGCTCCAGACAGTAAACCTCAAAGCCCTCCAGATAATGGGGAGTCGCGTAGATTGTGCCATGGGCAGAGGACTTCGCAATCTGCGGATAATCGCTGTCCTTACCGGAGCTGCCGTTCAGTCCGCTCTGCCATTCCTCAAAGCTGCCCAGGCTCACATGGATTTCTTTCAGGGTGAAACCGTCCATTGCAGTGGGACTGAAGGAACGCAGCATTTTTCGTCCACTGGACTGCCGCTGCGTCAGCTGTTCTTTGGTGTACGCATAGTCTGTGACAGTGCAGGCTGTTTTATCAGTATCCAGAGTTTCCTTGGCCAGAACGTAGACGCTTCCGTAAGCTGTCCACTTCAGCGCGCCGCTCTTAAGTTCATCGCCGTACAGATACCTGACTTTGTACCAGTAATCGCCGTTGGCATCCCGGAGAACGTCTTCGATCTGAACGACCGCATCCCGGACAAACACGCCGACAAACAGATCACTCTTGATCCGATTGGCTTCCTCAGTCTTATCCATGTCTGTAAAAACCCAAGTGTCTTTCGTGACCTGCACGAAATCACCGGCCTGATGCGGCGGAAGCTCTTCCGGTTCCTCTTCAGCAGGCTCTTCAACGGGTTCTTCTTCGGGAGTTTCAACGGGGTCCTCCACAGGTTCCGGTTCTTCTTCTGGTTTATCCTCGGGATCTTCTGCGGGTTCCTCCTCAGGTTCTTCCGAAGGTTCCTCTGCCGGTTCTGCGGAAGGCTCTTCCACGGGTTCCTCAACCGGCTCTTCCAGAGGCATTCCGGTTGGAACAACGATGAGATCTTCGGGAACTTCAGGCTTTTCGTCCACGGGTTCCTCAGAAGGTTCCTCAACCGGCGCTTCCGGGACAACCGGCTCTTCCTCCGGTTCATCAACGATATCTTCCGGTTCGTCTGCCGGATCATCCTCATCGGGAATATCCTCATCTTCCGTCACGTCTTCAGAAGGATCATCTTCGTCCTCGTCAGGGATGTCTTCTTCGTCCGGAATGTCCGCATCATCCTCCGGCTCATCTTCCGGAGCAGCGCCGAGAAGCGCCTCGGCCTGAACAATCTCGATCTCTTCGTCCATGATGACGGAAAGCTCGTTGTCGCTTTCCAGAGGTTCTTCCGCTGCCGGCTCTTCAGCCAGGGCAACAGAGCAAGTAAACAACATGATCAGGGAAAGAATGAATGTCAGAATACGTTTTGCTTTCATATGTTTGGTTTTTCTCCTCTCATTGTTCCACACCCATAACCAGCAGCCGGCCTTGTACGCCGCCGAAGCTGCGGTCGCAGGTGATCAGAGTAATAATGTGATCGGTTTCGGATACCTCAATGCCGGTATCGTAAAAGGCTTTTTTTCTGGCGCGATTCACAAACTTCAGGAAGGCATTGTCATCCTTAAAAGAAGCTGTGGAAGCGTCCCAGTCAGACACCGTATGATTCAGAACAGCAAAGATCCGGTAGGTTCTTTTTCCATAAATACTGTCAATCTGAATGGTTTGGTGGCTTTTCCAGTAAGATTCGTCCTTGTACTGCAAAAGCGTTGAAAACATCGCGGTACTGTTGCTCAGATGATGACCGTAGATCGCAATATTCCGGCTGGGTGTTTCATAATCCGATGTTGTCAGGGAAAACAGAGTGCCCAGCTTGCTTTGCTGGCCAGTGATCAGGTGATGCAGGTAGTAATCAGTACGGTCAGACCGGACAACCGGATAATTGATCACTGTTCCGGGTATGGACAGCCACGCGACATAATCCTTGTTATCCGTAGCAGCGTTCTGGGGCTTTGCAGACGGCTTTGGGGTGGCTGTTGCTGACGCAGGTTTCCGTGATGGCTGACTGGTTGGAACACCTGGGGGCGTTTCAGGGGCATCCTGTTCTGCAGGTTGTTCTGCTTCGTCTTCCGGCTCTGATTCTATTGGGGGTTCAGCAGGCTGTACAGGTTCCACGACGTAGTATTCAGATGCCGGTTCTTCTGTTGTGGCAGCCACATCCTCTGTTTCTGAAAGCTTCGCGACAGGCGGATCTTCAGATGACTCGGTTTCATCTGGCTCCGGTTCTGTTTCTTCCTGCTGATCGGCTTCCGGTAGAATGGTAGGTTCAGGGTTTGCAGCCGCCTGCGCTTGTATCTCTTCCGCCAGAAGCGCGTATATGTTGTCATCCGCTGAGATTTCCCGCTGCTGCGAGATCATGGGAATCACGATCATCGCAACACCGGTCATAAACAACAGAAACAGCAGAAACATTGAGAACCGATTGTTGGGCAATCTCAAAGGCAGTTCCTCCTTTCGCAGCGATGAAGGGCATAAAAAAAGACGGCCTCGTTACCGTCATCTGGACTGTTCCTTCTCCCGCTGCCTTTTCAGGTAGTTTTCCAGGAGCTTGATGATGATCTGCTCTATCTTTTGGATAGAGTATGATTTCGGGAAATACTTCTTCAGCGTATCATGGCTCAGGGTGATGGAATCCCGCAGCGGCTTTTTCTCTTCCATCATGATGTCAGTAAGCTTTTCTTTGGTAGCTTCGCCTTCGGCACTCAATTTCCGGATGCGTTGTGCTTGAGAAAGAGATGGTGTGTTCTGCGTTTCCTCAAGTGCAACAACAATATCTTTTTGTTCTTCCGGTTTCAAATAGGAAAGCTCAACCGCAGGAGTAAAAGCCAACCGCCCATCATCTACCATTTCCTGCAATTCCGGGTTTAAATTGTTTAAGCGGATGAATCTTTGAACCTGTGCACGGCTTTGTCCAACATCCTCAGCCACTTGTTCTACGGCCCATCCCAACTTCTGCTCAACTTGAGCAGAAGTTAAATCCCGCCGTTTTCCTTGGTGTTTCAGCGCTTCCAGTTTCATCTGATAGGCCCGTCCGCGCTCTGTTGGAGGAATTTCGTCCCGCTGCTGAAGATTGGAATCAACCATCAGGATGGTGGCTTCATCGTTATCCAAATCCCGGACAAGAACTGGTACTTCCTTAATCCCGGCCAGTTCACAGGCATGTTTTCGCCGGTGCCCAGAGATGATCTCATACCCGCCGCCATCCAGCGGTCTTGCGATAAGCGGAACCATGACTCCAAATTCCCGGACGCTTTCCACCATTTCCATCATTCGCTTGTCATCGACAACGCTGAAGGGATGATCCTTGAAGGGAAACAGATCAGCAATCGGAATTGTTTGAATCTGTTCCGGGGCGGTCCCGCTCCGGCTTTGCTCTGTGGAAAAGATATCATCGTACGGGGTCAGCTTTATGTTTGCTCCGTTCGGCTTCACGCTGCATCACCTCCTTCGTCAGAGCGTGATACGCATTGGCAACTTTTCCGCCCGGGTCATGCTCAAAGATGCTTTTCCCTTCAGAACTGATCTCAGCCGCGCGGACAGAATGTGGAATCTCCGTGCTGAACACTTTGATTCTCCCGCCGTAGGTGTCCCGGATCAGGTTGCTGATCATCCGCGCGTTGTTTGTCCGGTTATCCACCATTGTTAGCAGAATCCCGTCAATCTCCAGCTTCGGATTGATCTGCCGCCTTACCTTTGCAATGGTCTGGAGCAGCTGTTCCAGACCTTTCGCGGAGAGGTAGTTGGTCTGAACCGGAATGATCACCTTGTTGGAAGCCGCCAGCGCGTTGATGGTCAGCATGCCCAGGGAAGGCATACAGTCGATTAAAATCTGATCGTAATCCTTCCTATATTCATTCAGGACATACTTGAGCATGGATTCCCGGCTCATAGCATTCACCAGGGAAACCTCTGTGCCGGCCAGCGCAATACTGGACGGCATCAGATCCATGCCTTCCGGGTGATGGATGATGCCCTCACCGGGAGTGGGCGTCTGATCGTTCATCACCTTGGTCATGAGATCAGCGAGCGTAACCGGAAGATCGTCCGGCTGCGGATTGCCCAGGGAAATAGTCATGGATGCCTGCGGGTCCGCATCTACCAGAAGAACACGTTTGCCTTCCTGAGCAAGGGCGGCTCCCAGATTGATACAGCTCGTACTCTTGGCAACGCCGCCTTTCTGGTTCACAAGCGCCGTTACTGTGGGGGCCATAGGCATACCTCCTCCATAACCGGCTTCACGTACGCATCCACGTATATGACGATGAACAACCCGTCTGTGAAAATCAGGATTACCATATCCAGCCTCCTTCAAAATGATATAGAAAAGGCACCGGTTTTTTCACCGATGCCCTTTGCCATTTCTGACACGATAACATTAGCAGACTTCCGCCCTCTACGCAATAGCGCATTTACTCGCATTTGTTCTCATCGCTTAGCATTCACTCGCGCAATTCGAAAAAACTTTCGGAAAAAGCTCTTTTCCCCGGAACAAAACGGGAATCACAGCTTTCTGAGACAGGGGTATTCGTGGTATACTCATACTTGCCATTGCGGAATCCGGGCAAGGCTTATGAAATAAGGCTTGCGCCTTGGAGGGACTGGAGTAATGACGAACGCCAGAAGACAAAGATTGCAGGAAGCAAAGAACTGGTTCGCTTCACAGAGCTTTACGGACGATTCCCACATTGTGAAGGCCTACAGGGAACGTTTCAATGTGGATAAAGATTGCGCCATGCGGGAACTATGCCTGCTGAAGGTTCTGAGTCCTGACAAACAGGAAGCGTATGAGAAAGCGCTAAAGGCGAAGAAACAGAAACGTTCAGGGAAATCAGACGAGTATCCGGAAGAATTGTCTGCGTTTCAGGATGAGAACTTTGCCTTTATTGCCGGTTATACCCCTGCCGGTTTCCCATTCGGTATCACCTGGGAGGAACAGGAAAGACT
>Ga0265298_10005931_pt1 | contig 15210 bp, 15 predicted proteins | sample AusTroGonzalo_MG_3_FD_193486 | JGI IMG/M metagenome (GOLD analysis project Ga0265298, IMG submission 193486) | Bovine rumen microbial communities from tropical cattle in Woodstock, Queensland, Australia - Gonzalo_01 | ecosystem: Host-associated > Mammals > Digestive system > Stomach > Rumen ... | reverse complement strand
CCTTTAAAGCAGGCGCCAAGGCTCCGCAGTGCGCGGGTGTTATCCACACCGATTTCGAACGCGGCTTCATTCGTGCCGAAGTAATCAAATATGCCGATTTCATCGAGTTAGGAGGCGAAGCGCAATGCCGCGCTGCAGGCAAACTTGCGACCGAAGGAAAAGACTATCTCGTGCAAGACGGCGACATTATGCATTTCCTTTTTAACGTATAACGTATGATTGAGCAATTATTAGCATATGGCATGTGGGTGGGAATCGTACTTATTATCGTCGGTTTCATCGCCTTAGTCAAAGGTGCGGACTGGTTAGTGGACGGCGCCTCAGCGATCGCCAAGCGCTTCGGTATCAGCGATTTAGTAATTGGTCTGACCGTGGTAGCCTTCGGTACTTCGATGCCGGAATTTGTAGTGAACATGGTGTCGGTAGCCGAAGGTACAACCGATTTGGCGATTACCAATATCTTGGGCTCGAACATTATTAATACCTTTGTTATCCTCGGTCTCACGGCTTTAGTGTACCCGATTGCATCCCAGAAGCGCAGCCGTGACTTCGATATTCCGCTTTCCATTATTGCCGGTATATTGGTTTTCTCGTTTGTAGCGGTTCAGTTACCTTTCGGCGAAGACGGTCGCGGCGTAGGACGAATGGGCGGCATTGTTTTGCTGGCGATGTTCGCCTATTTTCTGTACAATACATTCCGTCATGCCAAAGATCATCCGGAAGAGAATAACGAATTAACGAATGAAGGAGTGAAGGAGTTAACGGTACGCCGTGCGATAGCATTGATGTTAGGCGGTTTTGTAGGATTGGTAGTCGGAGGCGAGTTGATTGTTCAGAGCGCGGTGGATATCGCGACCCGTCTGGGCGTAAGCGAAGCAATCATCGGTCTGACCATCGTTGCGTTGGGTACTTCGTTGCCTGAGTTGGCTACATCGGTCATCGCAGCAGCAAAACACAACTCGGACATCGCCTTAGGCAACGTCGTGGGAAGTAATATTTTCAATGTATTCTTTGTGCTCGCCACAAGTGCGGTCGTACGTCCGTTGCCTGCGTATGACGGGATTGAACTGGACGCATGGATGGCTGCGGTCGGCAGCATCATTGTTTGGCTGGCTGTCAAAACGAACAAAGAGCGGAAGATACAGCGCTGGGCAGGCGCGTTACTGCTGATTGTATATGGCGGTTTTCTGACCTACAGATTATTGAACGTCTGACGTTCGCGGTCGAAGAACCAGCCCCATTTATTGAAATAACGGCACATGTTTTGGATATGGACCCAAAGCATGTGTTTGTTTTTATAGGAATCACGCGCGTGAGCGTGAATAATGGACCATTCGGGATAATAGAGCGTGAGCCAATTCCGATGAATGGTGCGGGTAAGGTCAATGTCTTCCGGGTACATGAAATAGCGTTCGTCAAACAAGCCTGCTTCCACTACCGCTTTTGTCCGCAACAGCATGAAACATCCGCTCAGATAAGGTGCATTGACGGGTCGCGTGAGATCGAGGTCGCGCAGTTCATAACGCTTGTTGCGTTGGGCGATGAGTCGTGCCGGCAGGAAACGTCGTCCGAACACATCGAGGGGCGAAGGCAGGCGTTTAGCGAGGTATTGCTGCGTCCCGTCCGGGTTGTTGACCCGCGGCATCAATTGTCCTACCTGCGGGTTTGCCAGCATCCAGTCATGCATGGCATCGATGTCTTCGGCGCTGACGCGGATGTCGCTATTGATCACCAGATGCAGTTCGATATTCCGGTACGCACTCTCCCGCAAAGCGATGTTATGCGCGCGACCGTATCCGAGGTTTTCCGGCATCGCCATATAACGTACTTTGTCCGATGAAAACGGCGATTTCTGCGCGTTACTGACATGCTCCCGAAGCCATTCTTTCTCGCTGTTATCGAGCAGATAGATCTTCTGCAGGTTTTGCACGCGCAGCAATTCCTCTACGAGAGGCAATACTTCCTGTTCCCATCGGGGATGATATAGCACTATGGATACATTAAGCATAATCGTTCAGTACGTTTTGATACTCGCCAATAATTATTTTCTCGTCAAACTTGCGCAGCATCAGTTCTCTTCCTTTTTTGCCCATACAGCGCAGTTTGTCGGGAGTCATACTCAATATCTTGCGCATGGCATCCATGAGGCTGTTGAGATTACGTTTCTCGCACAGCAATCCGTTGATGCCATCCAAGACCACATCCTTGCACCCCACCGAATCTGTCGCAATGAGCACGCGCTCCATGGATGCCGCCTCCATCAACGATCGGGGAACGCCTTCCATGTAATAGGAGGGCAATACCATACAGGAGCATCGCTCCAGATAGGGTCTCACATCGTTGGTCACACCGAGGTATTCAACAATCCCGCTTCGTACCCACGACTCCATCTCCGCGGGACGGATAGCATCCGGATTGAGGGCATCCAGCGGTCCCAGCAGTTGCCATCTTACTTCGGGATACTGCGGTTTCAGTTGCTCAGCCGCACGGATGTAGAGTTCGACGCCTTTACTGCGCAGCATACGTCCGCAATGCAAAAAGACAAATGGTGCCTGGGGGTCGCATGTACTGCGGAAATAATCCGTATTGACGCCCTCTCCATGAATGACATGCGTCTTGGAAGAGGGAACGAGATGCCATTTGACAAAGCAATCACAGTCATCTTGATTGAGGAACCAAACGGCATGCGCGTCACGCAAGGCATACTTATGCATTCGGCAGGAGAGGAAAAAGAGCCAATTACGCTTAATGAACGTATATCCCAGTCCCGTGACGATAGCGATATGTTTGATTCCCAAAGAAGAAGCAGCCTTTGAGCCGTAAACAATCGGTTTGATTGTATAGTGGAACACACAATCAAACTGCTCGCGGCTGTATATCGCTTTCAATTCCCTATAAAGCCGTATATCGCGTATCGGATTCGTTCCTTTACAATCGACCATAATGGGTATAAAGCGGATTTTGGTACCTTGCAAAGGCTTCAAATCACAATCCTCCGGTGTGATCATTACCACGTCATACTGCTTTGCCAATTCCGTCATTACTCCCAGACGGAAATTCATCATGGTCAGCGCACTATTTCCTACAAAGGCTATTTTCTTTTTCATAAGTAAAGCACACAGCTTTTCAAGATATTATATCGTCTTATTAATTTTACCCACAGGGAATTGTGATTGTGATGCGCCAGATAGGAAGCGTTGTGTTCATGCCGGCGGTAGAGCAGCAAGGGTTGTTGAACGAATCGCACGTTGCCTTTTTTGCGTGCGACGCATCCTAACCAGGTGTCATATTCGACGCCTTGGGGGACGGGCAGCGCCTCATCCACCACTTCTTTTCGCACAGCCATACAGCATCCCATAAACGGCGATTTCCATAGTACGCCCCAACGCGAGAAACAGGGTTTAAAGGACTTCATGATAGAGGGCTCCATAACGTGCAATTGTTCATCGGTCACTTGCGCATCATGTACCACACACATCGTCTCACGGTCCATGCAGGCAAGCACTCGGGCTACTTTATCCGGCATCCATCGGTCATCTTGGTCCGAGAGAAAGATAATCTCTCCTTTCGCGTATTGCAAAGCGTTTTCAAAATTGCGGCTGATGCGTTCCACTTGCTTCCATATCCCACTCGCTTGCGTATGGAACTCGGGCAAAAGGATGATACGAATGCGTTTGTCGTGTAGCTGCTCAATCCGAGCTATCGTATCATCTACCGACCCTCCGTCGGAAACAATCACCTCATCTTCCGCAGTTAGTTGCGAAAGAATGCTGTTCAATTGTTCCCGGATATATTCCGCTCCGTTGTATGTCGCTACACAAACCGATATCATCTTTTTATCAAATACATGCATCTATTCCACACGAACTTCGAAGGCGAAATGGCGATGATGTCGCGTGCTTGTTTGTAATTGGCATACTGCTGCCGGCATACTGTCTTTATTCCTTTTATTTTCTTCCGCCAATAAGCCCATCCTGAACGCACTTCTATAGCTCCGACTACATTGTCTGCGTGCTGACGATACCGGATATCGGAAACCCCTATATCCACGATTCGTCCTCCTGCCGCAGCGACCGCGAGTCCTATGACGGCATCATGTACCAAAGCATGTTCGCCAAAGGGCAGAGATACCTTTATGGCGGCTCGGTTGATCATGGCCGTACAGCCGGTCACGTAGTTATTGACCGCCATTTGCTCGGGTTTAAGCAATAAATCCGGCCGCAGTTTGACCATTTCCCGATAGGAGCCCAAGACCTGCAAGTGCTCATCCGTAACGGTCAAGTCCGAATAAACCACAGTCGGCACTTCCGGTCCCGTTTCCGCTTCACTACGCGCCATGCATTGCCGGGCATGGGTCACTTTTTCGTTCAGCCACACATCGTCTTGGTCCGCAAACATACAATAATCCGCTTTACTGGCTGCCAAGAGGCGTTCGAAGGAGCGAAGACTACCCACATGCATGCCGTCTTCCATTATTCGCATTCCGGCTCCGAACTGCTTTTGATAGTGCTGCAAGATCGTTTTCGTTTCGTCTGTCGAACCGTCGTCCCGTACGACCAGCGTCCAGTCCCGATCCGTTTGTTGCAGCAACGAATCCAGCTGCTGCGACAAATACTTGGCTCCGTTATATGTCGATAGTAGTATTTCCGTCATATCAGTTCTTGTATTTGCCGAACAAACTGCCCGTCAAAATCCATCTTCTTTACTTGCTCCATGCCTTTTTGAGCAATGCGGTTGCGATAGGTCGCATCACACATCTGCTGCATGGCTTCTACCAGCGAATGACGATCGTACGGATTGATATAGCGCGTATGAACGCCGTCTTCGGCTATTTCTTTCAAGGCCGTTTGCTGCGTGAGGACGGTCGCTATTCCCTGCTGCATGGCTTCCACTGCTACCAAGCCCCATGTCTCGCTAAAGGAAGGAAGCACCAACACATCAATCCGGTCATAAAAGGCTTGCGCTTGTTCAAAAGCCTCCACGCAGACCGATGAGGGATCCGGTAACCGGCTGATCATCCGATAGATACGATCCGCATCTTCGCCTATATTCCGCGCGATTAACAATTGCGTGTCGGGATATTGAGCATGCAGTTGCTCAAACGCCTCAATCAACATCGGTATATTCTTCCTTTTGCTCCAACTGCCCAGATAGCCGAAGCGGCATACCGAATCCTTTATCCGTGTACGTTGATATGGGTCGGCCGGCGTGTAGATAAGCCGGCTTCTGCCGCTTATGGACGGATAGAGGCTCTGCCATTTGGTCTGCTGCTCACGCGTCACAAAAACAAAGGTGTTTCGCGGGTAACGGAACAGGCTTCGATACACGATCTTCAAGTTCGGCACATAATCATGCTCCTTCTCTGCCGGTTCATGGATATGCCATACATGCTTGACTCCCGTGAGCTTGGCGGCTACGATGCCCAGACAGCATAAGGAGGTATTGGACCAGATGCAGGTGATGTTTTCCCGCTTAATCAACCGGCACAAGCGGATGACAGCCGGAATGTTATAGAGCAGCGCCAAAACACTTCTTGTCAGACTGCCTCCGAGGTTCTTGTACGCCAAGCGCAGCACAGGGTATCCGGCCTTCTGCACCGCAGATCGGAACGCATCCTGCCGGTCGCGATAGGAAGGCTCAATCACCTGCACATCCGAAGCAGACAGGGCGCTTGCCTGCATGACTTTGAGCAAGACGCGTTCTGCGCCGAAAAAGTCGTTGGTATGATTCACAAACAGGCAACTCATTGTTTTCGCTCTTGATTAAATTCCCGCTTCGATTGCTCCAAACGCAGTTTTCCGGAACTGGGTCGCGGATGGATTTTATACTCTATATAGTTCTGATAGGGGTTGTACGCAGCCGCGCGAGGTTGCTCCAGGAAGATAAAGCGGGCAAACGTAAAACCGTATAGTGCGATCACCACTAACGTGACCAGCCGCTCCCAAAAGACCGGCATCACTTCGATGAGCATAGGCAGCAAGGCAATGATACCTATCAGGAAAAACAAGCGCAAGCGATTGCTCACTTCGATTAATTCAAAGCCATAATAATAGAGTACCAGACTCAAGGCGAACAAATTCAGCATAATCGTCCCGTACGGCAATTCCGCTAATTTCTTCTTAAAGAGCAGTACCACCCCTAAAATAGCCAGATTCAACACAAAGCCGACACTGATTCCCCGGTTCACATTGTAAAACGCATTCCGCGTATAGGCTTCTGCTTTAGAGGCATACACTTCTCCCAACCAACCGGACACCGTGAGGAAAAGGGTCTTTATCCATGGAACACCCAGCCCCATGATGACTGCGCCTACACCGATCACCAGCACGTACACCCATGCCGGTAATTGGCGGTCCAAAAAGAAATACAGCGGTATCATCAGGACGGCGACACGGTGGAAAGTGCAGGCCAGCAGAATGAATAGCAAATACGGCACGATCTTACGAGGACGGATATATTGCAGGGCAAAGAAACACAGCGCTACTGCTGTCGCCTGACGGATATAAATCATCTCCAATTGGAAATAGAGCAAACAATAGTAACACAGCAGTGCTACTACCGGATACTTGGTGTATCGATGGAGCGCAGCGGTGATTAAGAGGATGTTGACGGTGGTAACGACGAAGAACAAATGCTGCACCGTTCCTCCCATGGACTTGATCAACGCGCATAGGAGCACAAATCCCTCTTCTATTCCCAGCTGCATCAACTGAGCGGGATGCACCTTGAAATAGTTGATCGGCGGGATGATTGCAAAGATACGGGTATAGGTGTCCCAATCGCCTCCTGTCTCATATCGCAGTCCGGCTATAGCTATCAGCATCAATGCCGCCAACCCGCTCAGGATTTGCGTGCTCAGTTTGTCATGCATCTGCACATTCAGAACGGCCAGGACAAACAAGATGCCGAAACATATCAAATAGAACATACCTTACGACCCTTGGTTAACAAAATGATACCTACCAATATACACTCCAGCAGTTCGGCGGCCATCCAACTGATACAAACCCCGATCTCGCCAATTGCGGGCAATAACAGCAAGTTGGACCCGACGCAGCACACCGCCAGCACCAATCCGACCCACGGTGCCCATTTCTGCAATCCCAACCCGTATAATCCCTGTACGGTCAAGAGTGTGGCGACCATCACCAGTAGAGGAATAGGAGACAGCCAGCGCAAGAAGATCACCGCAGGCGCAAAGCCGGCTCCGTACATGATACGTATGATCAGCGGTGCACACAGATAGGTCAGCAGCGACACCAACGCCGCCGCTCCGCCTGCTATCAATATGACCCGTTTGAGGAACGCCATGCCTTCTTTTTTCGATTCCACAAATCGCCTGCTGATCTCCGGATAGGCAGACATGCTGACCGGCAATACCAGCACCATGATCAGCGCTTGTATCAATCGCTGGGCGCCGGAGAAGAATCCGAGCACTTGATCTGCGGCGTAGATGCCGAGAATGGTCATATTGGCGGTGGTATAAAGAGCAACAAACACATTATTCAGGAAAATGGGCGTACCGGCGTGTATGACTTCACGCATCGTGTCTTTCGAATACGTATAGGAACGGATGCCGAAATGGCGCACCACATAGATCATAGCGCCTATTCCCACCACGATAGAGGCGATCGACATCAGCAGCGGATAGAGCCGGTAGGCAGAAGCCTCGCGCACCAGACAAAGCACCAGAACGGCACCCGATAGTTTGGCGGTGAAGTTCGCCCAGGCCATCTTGTCCATTTGCTGCACTCCCTGCAAATACCAAGTCGGGAAAAACACGATTCCTATATTGGCCAAAGCGGTGTAGATATACAATCGCGGATCGCACGCTACGCGCGGAACAAAGAGCGGCAGCAAGGCCAGGACGGCAAAGGAAACCAGCAGCAGGATGCTTTTAGCGGTGATGACAGACCAGAAGATCGCATCCGTTTTAGCCTTGTCGTCGCGCGCTATGGAAATCTGGCGTGTGGCAGAATACTCGAATCCGTAATTGACCAACAAGGTCAGATAGGCAATAATATTCTGCGCATAACTGACGCTGCCGAATAACGAAGCCCCCAAGATACGGCTGATGATAGGTAAGACCAGAAACGGAATCAGATAATTGGCTACTTGCAGTACCCCTAACGAAACCATATTTTTATACAACGTCTTCACTATCCAATGCTAATACGCATAAAAAGTGTGCAAAGATACGATAAATTTTGCATATATGCAAATATTTCTCATTTTTGCATAAAAAAAAGCCCAAAACTTGCGTTTCGGGCCACGATTTTAAAACCGTCAGGTGTTTTTTAAGCCTCAGCCTCAGCTGCGGGTTCCAAGTCAACTTGGGGAGCCTCTTCGCCTTTAGCCTCAGCTTCAGCGGCAGCAGCTTCCTGCGCAGCCTCTTGAGCAGCAGCAGCGAGCTCGGCAGCAGCCTCAGCGCGCTTTTGTGCGATAGCAGCAGCTTTTGCCTTGTTGGTCTCTACCTCTTGAGCGTGAAGAGCCTTCGCAGCAGCTGCTTTTTTGTCTGCCTCTGCCTGACTGATCTTTCCGTTCTTGGCATCTTTCTGTGCCTTCCATGCATCGAAACGCTTCTGCGCCTCTTCTGCGCTGAATGCACCTTTTGCAACACCACCGTTCAAGTGCTTCATCAGCAATACGCCCTCGTTGGAGAGGATAGTGCGTACGGTGTCTGTCGGTTGTGCGCCTACGCCTACCCAATACAGAGCGCGATCGAAGTTAAGGATCACTGCAGCAGGGTTGGTGTTGGGGTTGAACGAACCGATACGTTCGATAATTCTGCCGTCACGCGGCGAGCGGCTGTCTGCTACTACGATGTGGTAGAAAGCGTAGTCTTTGTGACCATGACGAGCCAAACGAATCTTTGTTGCCATTTAAACTTAAATTTTTATTGTTAATTAATGTTAACGTGCTTTTTTCACGAAAAAGCGTGCAAAGGTACGACATTTTTTTCAATTGACCAAATTTTTTAGCAAAAAAAAAGAAAAATCGCTCGATTTGAGCGATTTTTCCTAACGATTTAACGATTTAACCGTTTAAGGGTTTAACGAATCTCTGCACCGCGGGCATCAAAGGTCTTGCCGTCGCGGAGGATGAAGAGCTGTCCGTTGCGGAGGACTTTCTGAATGCTGACTTCTGAATCCTGAATACTCTCCATGCCGGAGGCAATATCTGTTGCGCGCTGGGCTTCGAGTTTGATAACGGTCTCGTTATAGAGATTTTCCATTTGCTTCGTATAGTTCTGTAGATTAAGCTGTATATTCAAGTTGGGGTCATATTCAAACCAATCATTGACCTCTTTTATGGCATCGTCCACTATTTTCAGACAAGCATCGCTGTCACCCGATTTCTTCAACAGCTCAAACGCATTCAGGATTTCCGGTTTGTATTGCTCCAATATGACGCTGAAAGCCGCCGGAGCCACTTCTGCACAAACATCGTTGGCAGCGTTTGTAGCAGCAACCAGTTCATCTTCGGTAGCGGCAGTATTGTTATATACTGCTTGGGCTGCCGCGATCGCATCCGTTGCTTTTTTGAGATTGGTTGCATCACCGGTGAGATACATGGAGCACAAATTCAGTTGGGTAATCGCATTTTGCAGTGCCTGTTTTTTGTCTTGGTATTGTTTTTCTTTATCATCTTTCTCCTTAAGGATCTTGAGGGCGTCGTCCAAATCTTTTACAATAGCTTCGGCTGCTGTTTCCAAGGCCTCTATGTTGTTCTTGTACGATTTCTCGGTATCCCATTGCAGTTTTTGAACCTCTTGTGCGGCATTATAACGAAGAGTGTACTTCTCATTAGTATTATCGTCCATTGCAAAGTCATACTCTTTTACCTTTTCAAAGAGTTTGTCACTATACCAACCTTTGAAGAGAGAAACAAAATCCGTCACACTGTTTGCTACAGCATCTTTGGTAGCATCTGTGGCGGCAGTCACTTCTGCCAATAAAGCACTCTCATATTCGTATATGGCTGTTGCTTCTGCAATAGCATCGGTCATAATTTTCTTAGCAGCTGCATCACCATCCATGTATTTAACCATGGCAGTAGCGATATCAATCCACTCTTTGAGTTCCTCTTTTGCCGTTCCCGTATCATCTGCTTCCGTGAAGTATCCCGGATTGCCGTCTACATCCAGATGCGCATATTCCACACCGGTCTTTTCGCTGTCATACTTGGTACCTTTTCCGCCGACCAGTTTGGTGCAACCATAAAACATTTCGTTCGATTTTGTTAACGAAGTAGCTTCTTTGCTCCAATCGTTGTCGCAGTAGATCGATTCCAAAGAGCTGCAATTAGCGAACATCTCATTCATATTAGATACGCTGCTGACATCAAATCCGGTCAGATTCAGTTCTTTAAGCGCAGTGCAGCCCTTGAACAAACTACGATAACTATAATTCGCTTTGAATTTTTTCCCGAATTTAATAGATGTCAGATTCTCGCAACCTTCGAACATATTACTCATGTACTCTACATTCTCTGTGTTGAAGCCTCTCAAGTCCAGCGAAATTAGTCCGCAGTTATAAAACATCGACTCCATAGTAGTCACTTTGTCGGTCTTGAAGTTCTCTCCGAAAGTGATGGATTTCAAGGCTTCACAACCAGCGAACATATCCGCCATGTCAGTTACATTTTCGGTATTGAAACTGCTGAGATCCAGCGTTTCCAGAACGGGACACATCATGAACATCGAGTTCATAATCTGCACATTCTGCGTATTCCAACCGCTGAGATTGAGCGATTTTAAGTTCATACACCCGACAAACATAGCCGTCATATTGTTCACGTTCTCCGTATTCAAGCCGCTGAGATCCAACTCCGATATAGAGAAACAGTACGCGAACATACTTGCCATATCTACCGTACTTGCGGTATTGAGGTTATCCAAGCCTTCGATAGACAACATAGCCATCAATGGCAAAGGCTCATCCTTTTCATCGTCATAACCGCAAAACATCACTCTCGTAGTAGGAAGTTCGGCGTCCTTCATGGATGCGTCAAAGACCACCTTGCCTACTAAGTTGCTGTACCCCTTGAAACGGGTCGGAATCTCTAATTCTTCCGTTATAACAGGATTATAGAACTCCACGTTGCCCGGACGCACATCCGTATCGAAATACTGGTCGTCATAATAATAGGTCAGGGTGTTTTTCAGATACTCGGTGTACACCTTTTTTACACCTGCCTGCGCGGCAAAAACAGTTGTTAGGCATAATGCCAATAATGTAAATAATTTTCTCATAATGATATAATTTGGGTTTGTTGTTGATCTTTTGACGAAACGCAATATTCAAATCCGCCGCAAAGGTACTACTTTTTTGCATATATGCAAGAAAAATCAGAAAAATCGCCCGAATTGGACGATTTTTCAGTCTGTCAGGCCGTCAGGCCGGTCTTATTGATGCTGCGCATCATACAGGTCGCCTTCGAGCTTCCAGAGGAAGGCACGCATGGTCTTCTTGCCTCCTGCAGTGTCCTTCTGCGCGAGGAACGCTGCCTGATCGGCAGAGACCTTGCTCAGGTCTTTCGCACGGAGGCGAACTGCTGCCTGTACCTCGATGAAGCGGTTGCGAGCTGCAGTCTCGTCTGCGCTCAGCGGCGTGGTACGAGTTAAGGAACTCAAACCGCGGAGGTAAAGACGGGAACAGATCTTACTCGAGGTTGCCGCTTTGCGGTGGGTGCCCAGAACCATCTTCTGGTCCTTTGCGTGAGGGGATTTTTTGTTGATTTTGACAAGTGCTCCGCTGACGGTCTTAATCGCGTCAGCCCATTCTACTGCTGCCATTCGCGTGTGGCTATGGACCGAAGTCCGAAATCCTCTAAGCCACTTGAGAGGGGTTAAGGTTGGGTTAATAATAAAGTTTTTTTGTGGCATCGTACGACTCAGTGGTCTTCGTCTGAATCATAACGGAGGTATCGCCACGCTGATAGTACTCCGATTTGTTGGTGATCGTGCGAACCACATTGCAACTCTGCAATCCCAGCCCGGCGCCAAGGGCGGTGAGTGCTGCGATGAGTACCGAGATCACGATTTTGATGATTTTCTTTTTCATAGTTGAGTTTGATTTATGTTCTCTATGTTTATTGCGTCGGATGGTATCCGACTTTCCTGTTCGTCCATTGCCGCCGGATTTTATCCGGCATGATTAGCGTTTATGCACGGCGTATTTATGCGCCGTTTTCAAAATCCGCTGCAAAGATAATACAAAAAACGGAAAGTAACCGACTTACTCCCCGTTTTCCGAAAAAAAACTGCTTAATGCGTTAGATCATACCCCGTATACCTCGAGAACAATTCCAACTCATCTACATACATAAACCGCTCATAATCAGGTGCTAAACCGCGTTCCTTCCGCCATTCGTTCTCATCTGCTATCCGACGTGCAAAATTGATTCGGCTTCGTCCCCTGCGCTCGCGTTGGTTGTTCCAACCGCATACCAGAATATTCACGTGATCAATACTCGTTTCCATGTGGATCGCGGCTCCTAATCGCACCGCAATCGTTGAAAAATACACTCTTTCTAATTTCATAAAGTTTCGTTAATTGATTCCGGATTTTATCCGGCTTTCCTCTCGGACCAACATCGGACCAATGTCGGTCTTATGTCGGTCCAATCTCGAGAGATAATCACTTTCAACTTACACCTTACACCTTACACTTTTTTCACTTTGGGGCTATAATGTGCAAACACTTTATAACTCCCGTCTGCTTGTTTCCGTGAGCGATACACATAATCGCCCAGCCTTCCATGAATCGCTAAGATTCCTTTTGGTAATTCAACTCTTGCCATATTTTCTCCTTTCTTTGTTGATATTATTAGTTCGTTTACTGCTTCGCGTAGGTCAGACCTGGCGAAGTAAAAAACTTTGTCGATTGTCGCCGGATCCTATCCGGCTTCCTGTTCGTTCATTGTCCCGGATTTTATCCGGCATATTTCACATACACCGTTCTTTGCTCCTCCGGAATATGTGTCCGTACCCAACCATCGTGGTTCTCTTGAGTCCCGTACTGTCGGTAGTACTCGTCTGCCGTAATTACCAGCTTCCGTTTTCTCGGCAGCTTCGCGTTGTCCTCGATCGCAAAATACTGATTCTCGCTCACATATTCGCCCCTCGCCAACTTCCCCTCTATCCGCGCATAGATCGCCTCTTGCCTGCCTGGCTCATAGCCCGGCCACAAACGCTCACACACGCCCGCCGCCTTTTATACTCTCCTTCCGGCGCCAATAACGCCCATATTTCTTCAAATGTTTTCATTACATCGTTCGTTGTGCCGGATGGTATCCGGCTTATTAATAATTTTAATCGCCTCGCCTGCCTCGCCTTGCCTATATCATCCGCATGGCTCTAGAACAGCGTAGCGGTCTAGGATCTCTAGAATCTCTAGTCCCTCTATATAGGCAAGGCATTGCAAGGCTTCTTTTTTAATTTTCTTTTTGGTTCTTTTTCTTTTATTCCTTTTCTTCTATCCCATCAGCGCGATGGTGAAACCGTACTTGATAGACTCGGAATCGGGGTGCGCTTTTTCGAGTTTTTCTGCGGCTCGTTTGAGATCCGCACGCGCTTCCTTGACGTTGTCCTGCAACTTCTCGTAGTAGCCGTGGAGCTGCTTGTAGAAGTCGAGATTGGAGTCTTGGATACTGTTGTTCTTCTCCCATGTGTAACTCTTCGGCCGACGCGGCGGAAGCCGCTTCTCCCGTTCGTCGGGAGAACGCTCCGGATGCGTACATAAAAGAATCGCACCGGACCTCCATTTTGGAAATCCGGTGCAAAAGTACTGCTTCTTGATGGACCAAATCGGATACTATACGGATACTATCCGATTTTTTCTGCCTGTGCTACTTTGAGCAAATTGTCAAAAATCTCATCTTATTTATAGGTTATTTTGATATTATACAAGGCCTCGGCAAGGATGATAAAGACTATACGATGCGTGCGTTTCATTTCTTTTTTCTTTTCACTTTTTGAGCCGCCTCGCGCACCACTTCGTCTTCCTGCATCAGCACCTCCGGCTGATGCATATTCTCCTTCGCCGTACGCTCGGAAGCAAAAGGTTCGTGGAGTGCATAATGCCGATAGCATGACAAACCGAGCGATGTCAGCGGCAAAGCGATAATCATGCCTACTACTCCCATCAGTGCGCCCCAGAAACTGAGACTGAGCAATATGGCGGCCGGACCGAGACCTGTTACCTTACCCATGATTTTCGGCGTGAGGAACATGTCTTGGAATGTCTGCACGACGATGAACACGATGGTCATCAGCAGCAGCGTCAGCCATACGGGTTGACCCGTCTGCGCCGACTGCACAAGGCAGAGGATGATACACGGCGGGATGCCCAGCGCCTGCATGTACGGCACGAGGTTGAGAATACCGATGATGATGCCCATCAACAGACCCATCGGCATACCGATAATCGTGAAGCCTATCGCGAAGAGGATACCTACGCATAGCGCTACTAACGCCTGTCCGCGGAAATACGCGTTCATGTTCACGCTCAACTCATGGACGATAGTCGATACCTCCGCCAGATGTTTCTTCGGGATATACTCGCGCCAATGAGCGCGAATGGCAGGGAAGGAAATCAGCAGGAAGATGAGGTACAGCAACCCGATAAAGAGCACAAGTAACTCGCTGAGCCAACTCAGTCCGCCCGTAATCCACGAGCCTAATTTCGGCAGGAAATTCTTGATGCCGTCCCGCACCTCCGGATAGGACAGCAGCGACTGCAGGTTGAGACCGTCCATCGTCTCGTGAATCTTCTCCTGCTGCTCCTGCGTCAGGTACTTGTCCACATCGAAATTCTCGAAATACTGCTCCACGGCTACGGCGGACACCTTCACTTCGTGTCCTACGGCAGGGATAAGCAGATAGATGCCCAAGGTCAGTATCGCGATGAACAGCACCAAGGTGATAGCCACCGACAGCACGCGGAACTTAACCCGGCATTTATGCTGTATGAAACTTACAAACGGGTCAAGCAACCATGCTAACAGGAAGCTGACAAAGAACGGCAATAATATGCCATACAAACGACTGAACATAGTTTTTTGTGTTGTTAACTTTTGCGGCGCAAAAGTACTGCTTTTTTCTGACATATGCAAGACTTTGCCCGCGAAAAATGCATTTTTTCTTTAATTTCGAGGGCAAAAGTCTCTATTTTGCTACCTAAATATGCCAATTTGAAAAAAAATGAA
>Ga0265298_10005930_pt1 | contig 15211 bp, 13 predicted proteins | sample AusTroGonzalo_MG_3_FD_193486 | JGI IMG/M metagenome (GOLD analysis project Ga0265298, IMG submission 193486) | Bovine rumen microbial communities from tropical cattle in Woodstock, Queensland, Australia - Gonzalo_01 | ecosystem: Host-associated > Mammals > Digestive system > Stomach > Rumen ... | reverse complement strand
TTGAGAATATAGCTGACATACTCCTGAGCCACAATCTGAGGATGCAGGTGGATGAGATATTCGCTGCCCAGAACAAAGACCGCAACCAGTCTGGTGTGGTGGTGCTGCCGCAGGTTGAGGAGCAGTATGGACAGAACGCTGTGGAAGCCCATGTATTGAGAAGGGTGTTTGCGAACATCAGCATCCACAACCTTGACACGGATGAGTTCACCTCAAACCTCGTGGCCACATTCCATCAGAACGGAATACAGGTAGGATTCGGGAACATGGTCAAGGTGTGCCACAACCAGTGCATACTCGGAGCCGACAGGGTTATCTCGAACTACGGACGGAACGGCATGACGATAGAGGGCATGTTCAACACGATAAAGGAGTGGGCTCAGAGATATGACGACATCATCATGCCAGAGCGTGAGACACTGGAGAGGATGAAGGGTCAGGTTGTGGAGCCGCAGATGTTGCTTGCCATGATTGGTGAGCTGACAGCGATTAGGGTTGCTCACGACACCACAAACCAGAGCATCAAGAGAAGTGGAACATATCCCATGAATCAGGCTCAAATCAGCCAGTTTACAGAGGACTTGCTGGTGACGCAATGCAACAACAACAGGATAACCGTTTGGGACGTGTACAACGCAGCCACGGAGTTATTCAAAGCGGACAGGATGGAGATTCCGAATGTGTTGCCGCAGCACGTGGCGATGGTTGACTTCCTGCAGAAGTATATGTAATGCACAGGCATTATTTTTTGATTCTTTTCTTTCCAATGGTGGGATAGTTGTAATGACTATCCCACTTTTTTGTTGCTTTCGTTGAATCTGAGGTGATTCTGTGTGCAAAATGACACAACCATACACCGTGTCGGAGAAAACGTCTGAGAGGCTTTGAAAAGGTTGCAAAACAACAAGTATGTAAAAAAATGCAACAAAAATGCGTTTTTTTACAAAAATTCTGATTTCAGAACTCAATATTCAGAAAAAAGAAGTATTTTTGCAACAAGTTTTGATTATGAGAATTTTAGGCTTTTACATCAGCAGAGTAAAGAAAAGCGTGGACGCTGTGAATGTGGCGGATTCCGTTATTGACAGCGGAAATGTATATTCATTCGGTGATGGTTTGGTGGATGGCGACTTCATAGAGGCATTCAGGACGCTGCCCGAAGTCGCCTTTCCTGTCATCTATATCATCTCAAGGATTAAGAACGCTGACATTGTGCTGTGCAGATACGCTGACGACAGCGAGGTATGGAGCACGGACAGGAGATTGTATGGAGACGAGAGGCTGATAGCGTCAAGGGTTCGGCAGATACTTGAAAAGCCTAACTTCTATCAAAATTTCAATGAGCTGACGGAGCAGTATTTCCTGCAGAAATATCTCACTGGAAGCGCATTTGTCTATGCTCAGGGCTTGCTTGACGATAAGAATATATGGAAATACACATCCTCGTTGAGAGTGCTCCCAACGAGGAATGTTTATATTGATGTTAATGCTGGCAAGACGTTCACGATGTGTGACAGCTATGCCGACATGATACGGTATTTCAGGCTGATGGACGGTGGTGTCACAAAGACAATATCGCAGTCACACGTGATGTTTACACGGGACATGCAGCCGCTGGAGAATGAGACCAGAATCAAGGGACGCTCACGGCTCGTGACACAGAGAAAGTGTATAAAAAACCTTGCGGAAGTGTATGAGGCAAGGTTCAACATATACAACAAGAGAGGCGCATTGGGTGCGATAGTGAACGGAAAGCACGACACGGATGGTACGGTGGCCATGACTCCGAATGAGAAGGACAACATCAGAAAGGAGTTCCAGAGGACATACGGTATCACCGGCAAGCGTGACCCGTACGCATTGATAGACGTTCCAGTAAACTTTGTGAAGTTCGGTGCGAGCATTGCCGAGTTGCAGCCGTTTACAGAAAGCCTGTTGGATGCCACACAGATTGCGGCCTTGTTCCAAGTGAAGAAGGAACTGATACCGAGGGACGGCAACTCAACGTACTCGAATCAGGAACAGGCCGAAATATCGGCATACAACGATATGGTGATACCAGAGATGAACTCCTTCTTGGATTCACTCAGCACGTTCTTAGGCTTGAAGGACGCTGGGGAAGGGTATTACCTGAAAGCCAAGTGGGACAAAGTGGAGGTGTTGAAGAAGAATGTGATGCAGAAGGCCAACAGTGACAAGCAGGTGCTTGTCGGAGAGCTGATGAAGTTCAACAACGGCCTATGCACATTGAATGACATACTGATAGCGATAGGCAAGGAACGGAAGCCTGAGCCGCTATATAATAAGACGAAGCTCGAAATGAGCGCAGAGGAATTGGTTGAATTATCAAAATTAAACATCAATGGAAAAGATTGAACAATTGAACATTAAGACCAAGTCGATGGAGATTGGCGGTAATGAGGGCGAGGTGACCATTGCTGTCAACGGCATCGGTGTGCTTGACCATCAGAACGACATATCCATGAGCGGGAGTTTCGACAAGACGCTCAAGGAGAATTTCAAGAATATCAGGCACTACCTGAATCACAACTCGGAGCAGCTTATCGGCTGTCCGATTGAGGGTAAGGAGGAGAACGGGAACCTCGTGTTCAAGAGCGCACTTTGCCTTGACACGGAGCTCGGACGTGACACGTACGCCCTGTACAAGCTGTACCACAAACACGGCAACACACTGCAGCACTCAATAGGCTGTACGCCCATCAAGAGGGATGTGAACGACAGACGGAAGGTGTTGGAGTGGAAGCTGTTTGAGTTCAGTACACTGACCAAGCTCGGGGCATGTCCAGGCACCCATCTCATTGACATCAAGTCAGAGGACTTCCAGAAAGACCCGAAACAGGTTCTGGAGCTGTTGAAGGACGCACGTCATTTCAGAATGTCCGACAAGATAGCCAAGGAGTATGACGTTACGGCAGAGATGCTGGAGAAAGCTATGGACGGAAGAATGAGACTGGCGCAGTGCGAGTGCGGCCTGACATTCGACTATGACACACTCAGGGAACATAGCCTTGAGGAGGATGTCAAGGAGGAATACAGAGACTGGCTGAGATGGATGGCCGGTGACATCGCAAGAGACGAGGCAAGAAAGAGAGAAGGCGAACTGAGAGAAGAGGTTGTGAACCTTATCCAGTCAAGAAAATCACTCTTGGACACCGAGAGATACGTTATCTGTCCGAGATGTGGCAGAAGAATCTACGATAGTGACATTATAGTATTCAATGGAGGTAGCATTGAGCCGAAGCCGCAGGGTGGCACTTCGGGTAGTGGAGCCGCATCAGGCACTTCATTATTCAGTGTGGCTGACATTTTGGTATAACTTAATCAGTAATCAAAAAATCAGAGAAAAAATGAAAAAAGAGGAATTGGAAGTTATCTTGAAAAGCGCAATCCCATTCGAGGAAATGACCGAGGAGCAGAAGAAACAGTACGCTACCCTTGAGAAGCAGTTTCAGGAAAACGTGAAGAAATTCGGTGACGAACTCACCAAGAGCTTCGAGGCAGAGGTTGAGAAGCTGAAAGCCGAAATGAGCAACGAGGAGAAAATCTCCGAACTGCAGAAATCACTTGACACCATCACCGCTGAGCTCGAAAAGAGCAAAGGCAATGGTGACATGACCAAGGAAATGGAGGAAATGAAGTCAAACATTGACAGCCTCCAGAAATCACTGGACACCGTTACCGAGGAAAACAAGGCCTTGGTGAACGAGATGGCCAAAATCAAAGAATCTGGTTTGACACGTGAAGAGCGCAAGAAAACCTACGTTGACCTGATTCAGGCCGCCATCATCAAATCGGCAAGCAGAATCAGCGAGATGAACGCTTCCAGAGAGACCTTGAACCTCACCCAAGAGGTTGCAAAGGCCGCTGAGGATGTGACCACTGGACACATCACTGGCAGCGTGAGCGGTTTGGCTGCTTTGGCAGGTACCGAACCTGAGGTTGCACGTGTTCAGAGACGCACCCCGTATCTGAGACAAATCATCAACGTGAGACCCATCACGGAAGGCGTGGCCAAATGGGTTGAGCAGGAAGCTGGCGAAGGCAATGCCGCTCCTACCGCTGAAGGCCAGACCAAAAACAGAGTTGACCAAGACTGGGTGACCAAGACCGCCAAGGTTGAGAAAATCACCGCCTACACCAAGGCCAGCGAGGAAATCATGGAAGACATTGATTGGGCTGCCGCAGAAATCGCTAACGACTTGGCAGAGAGACTGCTCTTGGCCGAGGATGCCCAGATTTACGGTGGCAACGGCACTACCCCGAACTTGAAGGGTTTGACCGCTTTCGCTCCCGCATTCACCGTGACCGACGCTGTGAACAACAGCTTCTACCATGCAATCCCCTACGCTTCACAGATTGACGTGTTGAGAGTTGCAGTGGCACTCATCGTGAGCAATAACTTTGTTCCGACCCACATTCTGTTGAACCCCGTTGATGCTGCCCTGATTGACCTGACCAAGGCTGCTGACGGTGCATACGTCAACAAGAGCATCAACGACCTGTTGAAGAATATGACCGTTATTGAGAACACTGGCGTAACCGCTGGCACGTTCCTCATCGGTGACATGAGCAAGTCCAACTATAGAGTCCGCAAGGATTTGGGTCTGATTGTCGCAAGAGACGGTGACGACCTCATTAAAAACCTGTTCACCTTCGTGGGCGAAATCCGTGGTGCACACTACGTGAAGAGCAACCATGTGAACGCATTCATCAAAGGCACCTTCGCTGACTGTATCACTGCCATCACTGGTGGTGCGACCACTCAGAAAGTGCAAATCGCTGGCCCGCTCAACGAAGCCGAGGATGCCGTTTTGATGGAATCCAAAGTGAACTAATTGCGACTCAGCAACAACAGGCTGCACATTGTAAACGATAGTAGTAATCCTTAAAAAATCAATAGTATGAAAAAAATCGTAATGTTTCTTTGCTTGTTGGCATTCACCATTGTTATGGTGAATGCCTCTGAAACACAAAACAAACGTTTTTGTGTCTCGGACAATGTTGAATACGTAGTGGCGGTTGACGTTAACGAGTGTCCTGCATTCCAAATCGGAAACGCTGACGTGTTCATGTGTACGGAATACCAATTATGCGACTTTAACAGTGTCTTTGCGACAGAAGGAGTTGCTTATGCGGCAAATGAGAGTGTGTGCATGGTGAATCGGTGCTCGAATAACGGAGCGTGTATCATGTGTACAGACATAGAGAAGCCGTTGGTATTTAGACACAGGGATTTGTTTTGTCGTTCAAGCCATAGTAAATACAGAGACAAGTCAAAATGCCGATATAGAGATGGTTTTGTAATCAAAAAACCAATGCTCACAGGTGTCGTTGCTTACTCTTAAAATTATTATATTATGGCAGCGAAAAAAGAAGCAAACAAAGTGAAAGTAATGGCTCTTCGTAACTTCACGTACAAGAGAAAACAGTACAAGTGGCTGGCTTGGTACGATGTGAGTGACGAAGACGCCATGAAATTGCTTGAGGACGGACTCGTCAGAATGCAAAAGAAACAAAGATAAGAAGATATGTTGTTGACCATCGCAGATTTCGACAATGACGCAAGGATACCGATGCTGTTGCCTGTTGACCCTACAACAGACCCAATGTACAACGTGGTGATAGCGGAGGTGGAGTCCTACATCGGCAAGTATGAGCCGCTGTTCATGGACATGTTCTTCACGGACAGTGAAATGTACGGCACTCTGCTGGAGTATGACGAGTATCACTCCGAGGACTCCGAGATGTACGACAAACTCATCGGTTCGCTGCGTAAGTCCCTGAGCCACTATATCTCATTCCACTACCACCGAAGCCGCATTGTCACTCCGATTGGTGGTGTTGAGCTGCAGTCGGCAGGCGGCAAGCGCACGAGCATGATTGATACCCAAGTGCTGTTGTGGAATCAGATGGTTGACAACAATCTCTATATCTATAAGCATCTGCTGGAGTCGGCACACCCGAAAACAGAGATATTCACCAAGATAAACAATTTCAACCTGTAGGCTATGAATGCAAGGGACGTTATAGAGGAGGCTGTAGGCCGCACGGACTTGGCTCTGAGAGGCAGATTCAAGAAGAATGACCATTTCATTCATTTTGAGAGCGGAAGGAGCTTGACGATAGAAAATACGGTCACAAGGCTCTCAACGAGCACGGTCTTCACCCCGTTCCCGCTGGTTGCGATGTTCACAGAAGGCTCAACGTACAAAACGGATGAGTGTTTCCATTACTTCAACATCCAGAAGATAGCCATAGCGGTGAGGGATTTGAGGGACGCAACCGAGGCCGTGAGGATTCGTGAGGTGTTTGAGAAAATCCTTTATCCGATAAGGGACGAGCTGGTGAAGCAGCTGGAGAGGGTGAACTTCGGATATAAGATGGAGTATGAGTGCATTGACTTCACAGGATATACTGACAAGTCTGGGGCTGTATCGCTGAATCAGGTGTGCGATGCCGTAATACTTAGGAACGTTAAACTGAAAATCAAAAGAAAGTGCGATGACTAAAGTAAAAGTAAGATACACGTCAAGAGCCATCTGTGCCAAGGAAGGCTTCGAGGAGGAGGTTGACGCTCAGAAAGCGGCAAGATACGTCAAAGGCGGTGTGGCTGTTGTCGTGGCTGAAAAGAAAAAAGCAAAAGTAGTTAAACCAGAAAAAAAAGAAGAAAATGAAGAAGTGTAGCGAAAACTATCAGAATATATCTGCAAGCAACTGCAGACAGTATTTTGACATTGTGGAAAAGGTTCTCTTTTTCCCCAACAAAAACATCTACCTGACTGGCAATGACAAAGAGGACATTGCCGAGGACATTGCGGCCAAGATTCAGGCTGCTACCAAGTACAACCGCTGCTTCGTGTTCCCAGTCATCAAGGGCTTGGAGGACAACAGCGAGGACTTGAAGACCGCCCAGACTGGCTACGGTGACACCGTTATCTTGGCTGACGGCAAGCAGTCCTACACCTTCCAGTATCTGCAGGACATTGAACAGACCAAACGTCTGCGCTCGTTCAACAATCAGGAAGGCCGTGTGATTCTCCTTTGCTCCGATGGTTCCGTCATCTGCGAGAAGAAGGACAACAAAATCTACGGTTTCTTGGCAACCCCGTATTTCAGACAGGGCAGACTCCCCAACGGAAGCGACTTGCTGATTTCCACCATGAACCTGTCATTCTCTGATGCCACGGCATTGGAAGACAGAGTGACCATCCTTGACCTCGGTCTCGTTCCGAGCGAGATTGACGGCTTGAAGGACATCCACATTGAGATGGTCGGAAGCGACAAGAAGAACTTCAAGCTCATTGACGCTGTTACTGGCGACGATGTGACGAGCGCATACGCAACCTTGTTGGCTGTTACTGGCGGCTGGCTGATTGACGGTGAGAACCCGAGCACTGCCCCGACCTACGACTCAACCAACAAGAAGTTTACCTTTGCCGTAGCCGCAACAGAGAGTGTTTCACTCGCTGACCCCGCTGCATTGGCAGAGCTGTCAACTCCTGTACTGGGAATCGAAAGTGACGTTTTGACTATCACCGCATAGTTTTTACGTATTTAGTGTTATTGTTTTGGGTTAATGGGAGGTGGCGGCAGATGTCGTCACCTCTTTTTTTATGAAAAATGGACGTAGATAGGTCAATAGGCGCATTGAAGGAAATCCTTGAGAACTGGGACGGTGTTGTCGATGAGATACTTGACAGCCTTATGGGTGATTTTGTCGGCATGGAGCAGGAGAGGATATTCTCTGGTGCCAATGCTGACGGAAGCATGATAGAGCCAGAGTACACACCGTTCACGAAGAGGGTCAAGAGGAGCAAGGGGCAGCCAGCGGACAGGGTGACGCTGTTCGACACTGGAAGGTTCTATGACTCCATGTTTGCCGAGAGAAGCGGTGATGTGGTGCTGTTTGACGCTACGGACAATAAGAGGGACAAACTTGTAAGGAAATACGGGGACGGGTTTTTCGGCCTGTCCGACACACAGATAGATGAGGCGAGAGGTAGAGTGAATGAGATGATGTCGGAGTACATATTAAGCAGAATGGGATAACAGGAATATATAAAATGGCTTGCATTGAAGAAGAGAGAAAACGAACAATCAGGGACAAGGAGAAGGTCGCGAGGGCGGCAGCGCAAATCCTCGGTGAAAGGCAGGTTGTCTTCCGCAATAAGTTCGGTATTTACGACTTTTGCTCAGAGAAGGATTTCACGAGAAAGAAGGGAATGCCTGTCAGCGTTGTGGATGTTCCAGACGATGCCGTTTAGCGCATTCGTGAGGTGTGTTGACGGAGGAGACCTCCAAGGGATGTACATCAGCGGCAAGGGCGAGGTGAACGACACCGTCAGGGAGGCTTTTGACGTGATATACTATGAGTACTACTCGCAGGTGAGCGGAACGGACGAGTATCTTGTCATGTACAGGGACTACGGCCATAAGATACTGAAAGGGCTACTGCTTGCATGTGCGTACACGCTGCTTGCGTATGGTGAGTTGAAGGGAAGCGACACGGAGAAGATGCTGAGACGCTACAGGATACGATTGGAAGGCGACACAGAGGCAATGAGGTCGGTTCTGGATTCTCACTTTGCGAAGAACTCACTGGAGCTGTCACACACAAAGAAAAGGCTTGATGACTATATAAAGGCGAACGCATCACACAGGAAGGTGAGTTTGCTGGAGACACTGACAAAAATATCGGACTATCTTGGGTACAATATCGGAGCTGGGAATATCACCCTTGCCGAGTTCTGCGAGTACCACAGGCTTGTGAAAGAGAAAGAGAAATCAAGGGTGAGAAACGAAAAAAGAGTGAACAATGGCAACCGTAAGCATTAGCCAGCTGACAAGGGATATACAGGGCTTGAAAGCCCCAATCGCTGAATCAATCGTTGAGTTTGAGAGACTGCAGGCCATGATGGCCGAGAACAGCAAGGACGTTGACCTGCTGTCGAAGAAGATTGTAGAGTTGCAGAGCGGACTCGGAAAGATGAGCGCAAAGGATGTGGAGAAGGTGAACAGGGAGATTGTGGACTTGCAGAAGCAGGTCGGTGACAAGGCAAAGGAGACTGGAGACATCGTGGCCAAGTCGGTGAACGCTTTGCCCGCATACATCAGAGAGTGTGTCAAGCTGATTGAGAGCGAGAGCGGCAAAGGAGCTGAGGCGATGCAGAAAGCCTTTGAGACAGCGAGTAAGAACATCAACGAATCGTTCAAGAAGCTGAACATCCCAAAGGGTAAGGTTGACGAGATATATGACGCAGCTGGAGTTGGCGGCAATGTAGCTGCCACACTCGGAGCGTCAACGGCACAGATGTACAACGGAAAAGACGTTGACGTAATGGCCACCTATAGCAAACTGCAGGAAATAGAAGAGAGAAGGATTGAGAGCCAGAGGAGATTCAATGAGCTGCAGAGTCAGTCGGTTGAACTGACAAAGGAGGAGCTTGCCATGAATGAGCATCTTGACAGGCTCGGAAACGCACTGAACCAAGTATTCAACACGAGTGGAGACAGCAAGAAGAGTGAGCTTGAGGAACAGAAGAATATACTGACGGAGTTTGAGGATGAGTTGAAGAGGGCGACAGCGGAATGGAACGCATTCCAAAGCCAGTCGTTCCAGAGACAGGTTGACCCGTCCATTGTTCAGCAACGTCAGGATGAGCTGGAAAAATACAAGAAGGCTATCGAAGACCAGAAGGCCGCTGTAAGAAGCCTGCAGGAGGAATATGACAAGCAGCAGACAGTCAGCGGAATCATGGACAAGATTGTAGGCGGTGACATCAATGAGAAGACCGAAGGGTTGAAGCAGCTGAAAGGAATATATATGTCGCTGAGTGACGAGATGAGAAAAAATGATGAGGTTGGCGGTGCGATACTCAGGAACATACAGATACTCAACGGGGAGACAAAGAGCATGAATGCGGAGCTTGGGAAGAGCGTGACGGTGACTGGAGAGATGAACACAAGCGGAATGAGAATCAGAACGGTGCTGATGAGCCTCAAGCAGGAAATCATGCAGAACACGCAGACGCTGAATGGTTACGATGCTGAGATTGCCTCGCTGACGGAGAAGATGAAGCAGATGGAAGATGGCGGTAAAATCAACACCGAGGAATATACGAACGCAGCGAAGAGTGTTGAGGAGTTGACGAAGAAGAGAGAGGAGCTGTCAGAGACAACGGCAGACTTGATATTGAAGACCGCTGACTACCAAAGGTTGATGAGTGGAACGAACGCCATGATAAAGAACCTGTCAGACCCGAATTTGGCGATGAATGCCATGGTCGGCACACTGAATCAAGTCGTTCAGGTCGGCACTGCGGCTCAGAGTGTGATGAGCCTGTTCGGAATCAAGAATGAGGAGGTGGCGAAGGGTATTATGAAGATACAGGCATTGCAGAGCATAGCCAACACAACACAGAGACTGAGCAATGACCTGTTATCAAAAAACGGTGCCTTGCACAAGGTTTATTACCTTGCGTTGAAGATGAGGATGCTGTACAAGAAACAGCTGAACATAGAGGAGAAAAAAGGCATTGCCGCCACAACTGCGGACACGGCTGCGACTACCGCAAACACCGTTGCCACGAACACTGCGGCAGCTGCAAATGTCGGTCTTGCTGGAACGATACGTGCTGTCGGTGCAGCGATGAAGGCTGTCCCTGTTGTGGGATGGATAATGGCTGCGGTTGCGGCAGTAGGCACACTCGCTGGACTGATTGTCAGTCTGAATAGCGAGGAGAGAAAAATGACCGTTGCGGAGAAGGACAGAATCAAAATCAGGAAGAAGGAAAGGGAGACGAACATGGCCGTGCGGAAGGAGATGGAGAACGAGAGCACAAGGCTGTCGTACAATATCATGCGCATGAAAGAGACGAAGGAAGGAACCGAGGAGTGGAGGAAGGTTGTGTCCGATGTTGCGAAACAACTCGGAGTGTCGGAGGAATACATTATAAAGAACAAAGAGAAGGTTGAGGATTTGGCGGCAGCATGGCACTCCATGAAGGAGCAGCAGCTATTGGCTGACAAGTATGTGGAAGCCGCTGCGGATGCAAGGATAAAGGCAGAGGAAGAGATAATGAAGATGGGGTCAGCATCAAGGAAAGAGAGAAAAGAAGGCTCAAAGGAACTTGAAGGACTGACGAATAGCGAGCAGAGACAGTACAAGAGACTGGCGAACGCAAGGGAGGAGCAGGAGAAATATATCGCACACCTGAAAGAGAGACTGCTGACAGAGGAGCAGGCCGCTGTAAATGCAGCGAGTGAGAACGAGAGAAAGGCTCACCAGTTCAATGCCAACAACATCAAACAGACATTGGCAATGGTTGAGAGCGGGATGGAAAAGACACAATCCAAAATTGACGTTCTGGATGGCAAGATAAGGGATAATGCACAGAAGATGTCCGATGAGTACATCAAGCAGGCTCAGGAAGCGGAAGAGGCGGCAAAACAGGTAAAAGAGAGGGTTGATGCGGAGGCGTATGCCGCAAAAGAGATACAGAGACAGAACCTTGCATACGAGACAAGGGCGAATGCACAGGCAGAAGTGGTGAAGTCGCTCACGCTCGGCAATATGCAGATGGATGCCAATGTGGAGAAACTTGGCAGACTGAACAAGGATTCTGGAGAGTACAACAAGACCGTAAAGGCGATTGCTGGAGACTTGGGAGTTAATGACGAGTGGTTGAAATCCAACATAGACAAGGTTGGCGACCTGGCAGAAGCATGGAAGAAGGTGAAAATGGCTGAGGCTATGAGCGGAAAGTACCTTGAGAGTGCAGCCGAGGAATCTGTAAAGATGGAAAGCCTGAGAATCATGGCAATATCAAACATAAGCGGCGAAGCTCTTAACGAAATGATTAACGACAACGCTTTTCTTACAGCAAAGGCACGTGAGGACGTAAAGGCCATCAATGCTGAGTATGTAAAAGCATCAAGCGAAAGGAATCTGACTGATGCGGAAAGAGAGTTGTACATGAAACGTATGGATAATATTCTGGCAGAGTCGAAGAAAAGACAGGACGATTACACGTCTTCAATGAAGAATCTTGCCAACTCGGAGATGGAGAAGGTAGCAGAGGAGTCAAAGGCTCTTGCAGAAGCCCAGAAGCACAACAAGCAGACCATGACATCAGCCATCAACGCAAGGAAGGAGATTGAGAACATACAGGTTGAGTTGGAGAGACTGAGAACCGAAGGACAACCTGACAACTACTTGAAGAAGAGTGCGGCTCTTGACAAGTGGTATAACGAGCAGAAGGTGAAGTTCAGAAAACACAATGACGTGTTGGTTGAGCTTGAGAAGCTGTACAATGCGAAGAAGGCGAAGATTGACGAGGAGGAGAGGAAGCGTTATGAAAAGGTGCTGAATGACAATTATAAACTTGTCAAGCGCATGCAGCTTGAGTTTGAGAAGGATAAGGTCAAGATGGCATTTGAGATTGACACGAAAAACATCAATAATGATTTGTCTTTGACCGCACAGCAGCGTAATGATATGCTGGTGAAGTTATACCAGCAGTATGCGGAGGACATGAAGCGCATTGAAAGAGAGATTGGAAATGCGGCTTTGGCGGAACTTGAGAGAGAGTTTGAAGACAAAGTGAAGTATCTGAACCTGACATCTGACGCTGAAAAAGAGAACAACGAGGAGTATTTGTCTATAAAGGCTGTATATGATGAGAAGAAGATACAGCAGGAGCAAAAGACGGAAAACACTATTGCAAAAATAGTGTCAGATACCAATGAGAAGATTAAGTCAAGCAATATAAGCGTAGCAAATTCACAGATTGAGAGAGGAAAGAGAATCCAGCAGTATTATGAAATACTACGCAACAATGGCAAAAAATCATCCGATTCGCTTGTTCAGGCGGACAAAGAGCTGCAAATAGCAGAAGGTGATTTGCGGAAGTACAGCAAGGCGACATACGATGAGTATGTGAATATGGCAGAGAGTGAGCGTGCGATGTATGGCGAGAGAATGCTGAGTGCTGTTGAATTTTACGATAAGGCTATAGATATTCAATGGCAAGCATATCAAGTAATGAGCGACAATGAAAAAGGCTTGTATGCTGACCATGAAATGACATTTGAGGAATTTCAAGAGAAGTCGCTGGAAGCATTCAGTAGTTACACTACAAAAAGTCAGGAATTGACTCAAGCGCTGGGTGACGGATGGAGAAACGCTCTCAATTCAATATCTGAATCCTTTGCATCACTCGGAACCGTTTTTGCTGGATTTATTGAAGACGAAGTGGCACGTGTGAAGATTGAACAAATGATTGCACTTGCTCAAGTTGCCATTAATCAGGGTGTGGCTATCGCAGCGGCTATAAAGGGCATTATGGAAGCGAAAGAGGCAGGAAACTCAGCTGCGATAATTGCACAAAAAGTTATAGCGATTGGTGCTGCTGTTGCCGCAATTACGGCACAGATGGTGACATCAATACAGACCATACGACAGGCTACAAACAATATCAGCGCATACGCAGAGGGTACGGAACACCACAGGGGCGGTGACGCTATTGTGGGTGAAGGCGGCAAGCCAGAGCTTGTGATTGCGAGAAACAGGAAGTTTCTGATTGAGAAGCCTACACTGATTAAGGACTTGCCTGTAGGGTCGCAGGTAATCCCGCTTGACGGCAGATCTGGCGGTGTTGACCTGTCGAACATTGAGAGAGGAATCAGCGCACTGAACGGAAAGAGTGTCGTGAGGATAGACGTTGGAAGAAACGTTTACTCGCACATCGTCAGCGGTGCGTCGAAGGCAAGGGTGTTGAACAAACAATTTATACACTAAGGATATGGAGAGATACAAGTTTACATTCATTGACGTTGACGGAAATGCGAGGTACCAGCTGAAACACGACTGCAAGGGATGGGCTGAGTATGGTGTGAGTTACGGCAGGGAAACGAGAATCAGTAATGTGGTGAAGTCATACACGGACAACTACGGGTTCATAAAGGAGGATGCTGACTGGTTGGTCAATATGCTGTTCTCGCATGGCCCGAACAGGAGGATAAAGTTTGTTGTTGAGCGGTGTGTGGATTTCCTTGCAGGAACATACAGGAAGGAGTATGTGGGGTATGTTGACCTGACACAGCTTGAGATTGGCATGGGAGAGGTGACGGTTCCGATATGCAGTGGCGGGTTTTTCAAGGCACTGGAGAACAAGTGGGGCGATGAGTATGAGATGGATGTTGAGGATATGTGTAGAATCAACGGAAATATCATCAATGAGACTGCAAAATTTGTTAGTTCTGATGGTGAAAGCGGAAATTATAACTTCGAGTATAATTATTTCTATTTTGTAATGGGCTGCAAGATAAAAAACTCTGATGAAATTTCGGACAACTTTTTTATAGATACAGACCTTACAATGATAGTACCAAAATATTCAGCCCCAACCACAGGTGAAGGTGCTCAAAATCATAAACCAACCGCATTGCACGATGGTTTGTGTTTTTATAGTCCAAAGTGTAGGAATGTGAGAATGATGAAGTTAAGTGGAAATATACATGTCGTTGCGTCTTTTTTGACAAGAGAAACGACATTGGAGTCCTATACTGGTAGTAATCATAATTATGGAGAATTGTTTCTCGTTCACAAAATAACAAGCGATACGAATGATATATATCTTAGTGAATCAGAGCAGAATCTAAGATGGATAAAGCTGGATGACACGAGTAATATAACATCATTCAGTAGGGCTTTGTCACAATCTGAAACGTCATTTGACTTAAGTTTTTCGTTTGATAAAGAGATTGAGAATATTGATACGGTGTCGCAAAATGGAAACGGGTTCATGTTGATTTTGAAATTCTATGGCGATATTTATAAAGACAATGGCAATTCTGCTGGAAGATTTAGAAGTCGTCAAGGAACGAGTTTTGATATAAAATACAACAAATTTGACCTTACTACATCCTTCGAGGCACAGGTAAATACAGACAAGACTGTTTGCGGGATAATAGCAAAAAACGCATTTAGACACTTAATAGAAGGTATAAACGATGGAAAGTATAACGTAAATATTGACACAACGGCTTTTAATGAAATCGCAGACGGAGACTTGTTGGCAAGCGCAAACTCGCTACAAGACCGCAGAGGCATGTTTCATTATTTGATAGACATCTATAATGGCGGGTTTGTTCAAGGTACATTCCTTCGTGATGGGAATAGGGTTTATCT